>Ga0315276_10000072_pt1 | contig 74487 bp, 61 predicted proteins | sample YL17G05_0_MG_FD_204542 | JGI IMG/M metagenome (GOLD analysis project Ga0315276, IMG submission 204542) | Sediment microbial communities from Yellowstone Lake, YNP, Wyoming, USA - YL17G05_0 | ecosystem: Environmental > Aquatic > Freshwater > Lake > Sediment | place: USA: Wyoming | collected...
TCCAGAAAAACAGCCTGGTCTTTTAACATTACCGCGGCAATCGCGTGATTAAAAAGCATGGTGGGAAAGTCTTCTGCCAGATTGTAATAATCTTTTGTCCCGATCAGAACGGGATAGGCAGAAAAGTTAGCCTCTTTCAACATCGTCACAAGGAGCACTGCCTGGTCCTTACAATCCCCGTATTTATTTTTGAAAATATCAGCTGCTTTATGCGGCTCGTAGCCGGCCTGGCCGTATTCTACCGCCACATAACGGATTTCTCTGGCGCAGAAATTATGTATCTTTCTGATTTTGGCCTCATCAGAATCAAGGCCGTCTGTCAACTCTTTGACTTTGGTTTTAATGGCATCATCGGCGGATATCTTGTCCTTGACCAATCCCCACCACCAGCTGTAAACCTCATCCCAGTTTTTAAAGGTCGACACAAATATGCTGGGATTTATCTCTGACATTGGAGGCATGTTTGATTCGGGTATGATTTGAGGGATATCCTTAAACTGCCAGGAGTAAATCAACCGGCCGTCCTTTTGTTCGACCGAGGGCTTCAATTCGGCTTTAAAATCGTTGTATATCTCGTTTCTGACCTTTATAAACAGCTCTTTTGATTCCGGGAGTTCTATCCTGAAGTTTGCGTTTATAATCGGCTCGGACGACCGGACAGGATAGCCCAAGACAAAATCTTTTTTGTTAATAAGCTGATTGCGGTAGATCTTCAGCTTATATTCGATGCTTGCTCCTTCGGCTATCTCGGGAAAAGATATTATGTATACGCGCGCATTGCTGTATAGGGGAAAATTCAAATATTTAGTGACGTCCCGTATATGGCGGCTGCCGACGTCAACCACAGTGCCGTCTGGCTTTATGGTCCTGGCGTATTCCAGTTCCACCTTTTCATAAGTCGAATCGTAATCTATGTGAGTTTCAGAAAACCCTTCCTTGCCCCTTTCGTTCAAAATCCTGACCACATAATGAAGAGAGGAGACCTCTTTGTTGTCCGGGGTGATTTCCATGTTTTCGTCGCAGAATAAAATCTGCGCTCCTGCCTGAGGATAGTCTTCTGCCGGGGGGGCATTTTTTAATATCTCATAAACCTGAGGGCTTATGTCTTTTATGTTGACGGGATTTATCTTTTTTTCAATGGTACTTGCCCGTAAAGTCGCCGGGTCCAGGAATTTTCCGGATTTTATTTTTTCATAACTTTCCAGCGCCTTATCAAAAAGGTTCAATTTCTCGCAGGTCAGCCCAAGATAATAAAGCCCTTCCTCATCAAGCGCTTTCTGCTCATCCAGTACGCCGAAGGCTTCTCTGAAATCTCCCAGGTTATAATAACAGATTGCCAATAACTTTTTTGCATCAAGGCCCTCTACCTTCATAAATTCTTCCTTAGCCGGTTCATACTCGCCGTGGCCGAAATAAAGAAGCCCAAGCTTTAAACGAAAAACCCCGGAATCATCGCCTTTGGCAATAAGGGACTTATAGATATTTACTGCCTGCCGGTAGCCAACCTCGTATCTTTGGACATATTCCTCAGCCTGCTTTAACGCGTCTTTGTTTTGGCAACCAGCCAGCACAAGAAAAACACAAGGCAAGGCCGCAAATAAAAATTTAACCCTTGTTAAACCGCTTCCGCAAACAACGCTTCTTTTGATCTTCATAATAGGCTCCCACCGTTGTACCGTTCGGGACGGTAAAAAACTGCTCCTTTTAAAATCAGACCGTATTGATATCAAGTATACCGTCTATCCTGAAAGTGCGTTCGTCGTTTCTGAGGCAGCAAAAACCTATAAGATAATTGCGCTTGTTTTCCTGTTTTATTTCCTTTGGCATGACCTCCCGCTCTGAAACAGCCGCATCGGATCCGGAAAGATATCTTATCCTTATCTTCCTGCCTTCTTCGATCGCTTCCTGTATTTTAGCGATCTTGCGATTGCTGCTGTCATCGAGCAATCCGGGATTAATCCCGAAAATACTGGCAAAGGTCACAAAATCCACTATGCCTTTTTCTTTAAGGACAGAGTTTAGCTTTTTAAAAACGCCCAAAGTTATTTCAACGTCAGAAAAAGCCCGGTGCTGCTGTTGGTTTTTGATGCCCAGGTTTTCGGCCACAAAACACAGAGCATGCCTTTCTAAGCCAGGAAGTAACTTTCTTGCCATCGCAAGTATATCCACGACCACCGTGCTGTCATCAAAACAACTGCCGATAAGTTTTAATTCGCTGCGCAAAAAACCCATGTCAAACGGAGCGTTGTAAGCGCAGAGGCAGCTGCCTGAGATAAAATCCATGAACTTAGGGAGCACCTTTTCTATCGTCGGTGCGGTCGAAAGCATTTCCTGGCTGATCCTGTTTACAAGAAACGCGCCTTGCGAAACAGGCCTTTTGGGATTTACCAAAGTCTGGAAAACTCCCAGGTTTTTGTCTGCCTTAAAGCGTATTGCCGCTATTTCAATGATCCTGTCGCCTGACTCGGGGTCCAGACCGGTTGTCTCAGTGTCAAATATCGTAAACTCGGTTTCTTCAGTATTCTTATGCATAGGGCCTTGATATTATAAAATTTGAGGCGAGGATTTCCGGATGATACGACGCCTTCACTACTTTTAAGTTCAAAAGCCCGGAATCGTCCATTATATTAATATAGCTGTGCTCTTTTAATTCCGAAGAGAATTTCCAGAATATATACTGGCTTGATCCCTTGACCGACAGATCTGATATCTCAAATAATATGCAGAATATGCTTTTATTCAGGCTAAAACCAAAGGTAAACGCCTTTATTTTACCGTCTATCTCTATGAGCCTGCCCACGCAATTCAGGTTCTTAAAACTTTTTAGCAATACCTTAAGGCAGGACATGTTGTCATAAAGCATTCCCTGATAAACGGGGTCAGAATTGTTTTCTTTGCGGCCTTCCATCCATTTTTTATAAAGAACAAGACAGTCCCTTTCGTATTCGGGGCCGTAGGATAGATAACTGAAAGCATTTTGTTTGACAAAATAATTAATGCAGGCCCTTTTTGACTTGAATCTGTCGCCTTTTAAGCCGGCCAGCGTCTTTGTTTCGCAGAGATAGTCCGGAGGCTTGGGAGCTGTTATATAGCCGTTATCTTTGAAAAACCCAAGCCTATCGCTTTCTACATTTTCGATCCTTGAAACTGACTTGTTCTTATTGATACTATCCATATAGGCAAACGACTCTTCTATTGCCTTAAGGCTTGGCTTTTTGGCAAGGGGAGGCAAATACAAGAAACAGCCGACTGCATCCCTGAAAAACACACAGAGATTATTGTCGATGATTGTCCAGGATATATCGAAAAGCCCTTTCCATATATAAATATTCTGGAAGGCGTATGCGCAAAGGCTGCGGCAAGACGCATCAAGGAATTTCTGGAACAAAGCTTTATCTTTAAGGGAAATTTTATTAAAGCGCATAAATCAAAACTCCAGCTCTGCAATTTCAGACACGCCAGCATACGGCTGGAATATCTGCGTGTTGTTTTTGAAAACCGCCGAGAACGCCGGGCTTTTCATCAAATCTGCTATTTGCACGCAATAAGCCTTAAACATTTCCGTATCTTTATTGTCTTTTACAAAAGGGCAGTTCAGATCAACTGCCAGAAATTTTTTATTTTCCCTGCTGCTTAAAAGAAAGGGGTAAAGCTGGCATTCAAAAGGTCTTGAGCCGTAAACCCTGCAATTATTATCCGAAACATTCAAGTGGCTGCAGACAAAAGTTCCTTCCGACTTATCCGCGACAATGAAGATCTGGCTGACTCTGCTTGTCTCCTCTTTTAAAAGCCTGGGAGACCAGACGCTATCTTCCTGAGAAAACCTGCAACAGCCCCTGCATTTTAAACAATAACCTTCAGGGACCAACTGTTTTATTTTAAGCATTTTATTTTACGATGCTGCCGTTTTTTACGGGCCTTGCCAGAGTAACCGCTGTTATCCCGCTTTCATCCTGGGCTGCCAGAAGCATGGCCTGGCTTTCCACGCCGCGCAAAACAGCCGGCTCCAGATTATCCACCACTACGATCTGCTTTCCGATAAGATCTTCCTTCTGATAACTGGGCTTTATTCCTGCGACTATCTGTTTGGTCCTTTCTCCCAGGTCGATGGATATGACATAAAGCCTGTCGGCGTTGGGATGGTCGTTCACCTCTTTTATCGTAGCGACCCTTAACTCTAATTTTTTAAAGTCTTCGTAAGTTATCACTTTAGCCTCCTAATAATAAAAGCACCCTTAGCAGGGTGCTTATTGACGTTATTTGCCGTAAAAACAATTTTATTTGCTTTCTGCCAGGTGAGGTAATGAAGTCAGATTAAGCTTTTCGCCTGTCTTTTACGTAGACGCTTCCGCCGATAGCCTTAGCGAATTTTTTAAGTTCCGCGGCTATCTGGCCGATTTCACCGACGTGGGAGAACTGACGGATCTCGTTGGTAACAATGCCTATTGAAACGCTTAATAGCGGCACTTCGCTTATTTCGCCAGTCCTGTTTTTTGTTATGGTATAGCCCCTCTGCTTGTCATCTTCGTTATAAAAAGAGAGTATGCTTTTGTCAAAGTCATCTACGATGCCTCTTGATATGTCCTCTGCCTTCTCCGGGGCCGTAATAAAAATAAAATCATCCCCTCCTATGTGGCCCAAAAAATCCCCCGAATTGCCGAATTTCTCCAGATTTTTTATAGTCACCTGGGAGGTGTGACAGATAACCTTATCTCCCATCTGGAAACCGTAGACGTCGTTAAATTCCTTGAACTTGTTCAGGTCAAGGTATCCCACCGCAAAAAGCGATTCGGATTTGATCCTAGCCTCAAGCTCTTTCAATAAAGAGATGTTCCCGGGAAGCTTTGTCAGGGGGTTGGCGTCAAGGTCCCTTGTTATGCGCACAAGGGAGGCCTTGACCCTTGCTAAAAACTCTCCCGGCTCAAACGGCTTCTCCACATAATCATCCGCGCCCGCATAGATGCCTTTTATCTTATCCATCGGGTCCTTGGTGTCTACTATCAAAATGATGTTCATGTGCCTGAGATTAAAATTTCCTCTTATATGCTTGCATAACTCTATGCCGCTGACATTAGCCGAAACAAAATCCGAGACTACGAGATTGAAAGGTTTTTTGCCCAGTATTTCGAAGGCCTGCCGTTGGGAATTTGTTGTCTCGATCTGATAACCCTCTCCGATAAGAAGGGCGCTCAAATAATCGGAAGTCTCCTGCTCGCTAGTTATGATTAAAATGTCACCTTCAGAAGTACTCATGCCTTAAAATTATTTTAGGGAATCAAGCAGTTTCTTGCAGGCATCTTGAACGTTCTTCATGGCTTCGGCGTTTAAAACAAGATAGAAACTGCCGGTTATCTTTTCGCCTGGCTCCGAAAAGACTGCTTCAGCCAGTAAAACATAATCTTCTCTTGAATAAGGGGCGATGACAAGATTTAAAGCCTGCTGTATAGAGCCGCTTAACAAGGTCGGGATGGAAGGGATTATCACGGTCTTTAAAATCATGCTAAGCGCCCCTGCATAAGAAGAAATCAGCACATTTCCTATCTCTTTTATTATGGAAAGACCCATTTCCGTGAATACGCTGCCCTTTTTGTCTTCGCTGCGGAACTTGTAACAGGTGTCTACTAATTTAAAGGCGCTTTTTTCCTCCAGCAAAAAAAGAATGTTTCCTTTAAGGCCGCTTAAAATGGTGCTTGATACGCTTATTACGATCTGGTTGGTCGATATCTTGTTCAGCACTGCATCAGAAGGGATTATATCCAAAGAAGGCATTTCCATATCGATCTTTCTTCCCAGGATCTCAGAAAGCGCAACGCTTCCGTGTCCGGCAGCAATGCTCGAGACTTCCCTCAAAATATCCATTTCGTCTTTCATATATGGCTCCTTGTCTAAGATAACGCCTTACATTTATGCGAAGAAACTGGCGGGCCCGACGAGATTTGAACTCGCGGTCTTCAGATCGACAATCTGACGTGCTGAACCAGACTGCACCACGGGCCCGTCTTTGCTGAATCGTTCAATTTTAAGCTAAAAAAGCTCTTCTTGCAAGCAGATTTTAGTAATAAGATTAAATGGTGGGCGCTAGAGGACTTGAACCCCTGACCCTCTGCGTGTAAAGCAGATGCTCTAACCAGCTGAGCTAAGCGCCCGCAAGCCATCAATACTAACACAAAACTTATGGGAATTCAATCTTACTTATGCCCCGGCGAGTTTGCCAAGAATCCCCAAAGTAAAAGCCATTACAAACAAGGCAACTGTCTCGGTCATTCCTAAAACAACAAGGTAATTACCGAATCCTTTATTTGTTTCTCCCATTGCATCGCAGGCTGTTGCAGCGCATTTTCCCTGCCAGTACGCAGAAAGTCCGATAGCGAGACCTGAGAAAGCGCCGATACCCCAGAGATAATGGCCTTTTGCAGCAAGCTCATACATCCTGTTCATGACTATCATGCCGTATATTGTCTGGGTAAGCGGCGCTCCGACAAAAGCGACAAGCAAGAACGACGCAGCTTTGTTCTGGCTGTAATTTTTTTTCCAGGCACCGATTGCTGCCATGCCGGCAATACCTGCGCCTATGCCTGAGCCGCATGCGGATAATGCAAGGACCAAACCTAATCCCAGGTCTTTAAACTGCACAAGCAAATTTCCTTCCATAATATCCTCCTGTTATTCAGTCAGCGGTTCGTAGTTTGAACCACTCCATGTGACACTTGCGTGTCCTGAGAATTCAAGAACATTAAGCCTTACCCCATGAACAAGCACTGACATCGGGCCTAAAATAATATTTAATGCGTGGCCTATAACAACTATTAAAACGCTTCCTATCATTGCGATCGCTCCGTCTCCTAATCCGGACGCCATGACATTAGCTGTTTCAGCTATTGCAACGCCTGCAAGTCCTACCGCAAAAAGCCTGACATACGAAACCACGTCGGTAAAATTATTCATTAAGCTCAAAGCTACAGTTCCCAAGCCTTCTCCTATTGTCTTTAGGATATTTCTCTGCGGGTTTGTAAAAAAAATCACAAGCGAAATCCCGGTTATTATCAGCCATTTTACCCATAAAGGGAATGCCTCTCCCAGTATCAGCGTCCTTGCAATAAAAAAAGAGCTCCAGAGAACACAGATCCACCCTATATCAGCAAGCGCTGTGAGCGAAGGAAATTTAAGGGCTGCCCTCCAGGAATGCGCAAATGAAAGATGAAGCGCTCCCAAAAAGAAACAGAATGTCTGCATGAATTTCACATCGTTTAGCTGGGGGAGCAAAGGATTAAAACCCCATTTTCGCAGCCATTCCTGGCCGAAGAAAGTCCCGGTCAATACGCCCCAGATTATGGCGCAGGAACTTAAAATACAAAAAAGGCCAAAAATATTATCATTACCAGTCCTCTTTCTCATTTTGTTGCGCAGTAAAAAAGCGATCAACATATAAACAATGCCGTAGCCCGCATCTCCTATAAGTATGCCGAAAAATATGCTAAAGAATACAAGAAATACCGCGCTTACATCCAGTTCCCGATATCCGGGCGTGATTCCTAAAAGACCTAATACAGGCTTAATCATGCTTACCCATTTGGGAGTCCGGATAAAGGTCGGCACATTGTCTTCTTCTACCGGTTCACGGATCGAAACCGCCCATTTTTGCTCCATTGAGGCCTCAATCAGCTTTTCTGTTGCGTCAATCGGCACATATCCTGCGAGATAAGAAAGAACTCCTGACTGCCCCATGCCTCTTATGGCCTGCTTGAATTCGAGTTCTTTCTCGAGTGTGATTTTATGGCGCTCTATGTCAATATAATGATCGCCGTGCCTGCATAAATCTTTTTTTAAGGCCTCTTCGACTTTTGCGTCCTGTTCCAACCTGTGCTTCATAGCGCTTAAAGACGATTTGGGAGGAAGGATTTCTTTATAAGCTATTTCTATTTTTTCCTTCGAAACAACTGCGCAGTTAGCAATGCCGCTTGAAACTGAGATCTTTTTTATTATCAGTTCTTTGGGCAGAGAATTGATTTCTTTCACAGGTATCTGATAAAAACGGATAAAGATATTCCTTCGGCTGAGCGAATTGATTTTTTCGGGGTCAAAATCACCCCACTGTTCCCACTCTGCAATTCTTACCTTAAGAAGGCGCGAATATTCCTTGAGCTGATCCAATCGTTTTTCCGTATCTATGATATGCCTGCTTGTCAGCTTCCAATCGCGAGTTTCTTTCTGCTTTGTTTTTTCTTCCCGGGAACAATATTGGGACAGGACATCTAATGCATTGCCTGCAAGGCTGATGTCATCTGAAAGCGCCAGGATATCTGCGCCTTGAGGGGCCTTCTGGTGTTCCACATGCATTACGCCGAGTTTTCGCAAGTCGGAAACCGCTCCGTCAGCGTCCTTTGCCTGACAGACAACAAAGACTTTTTTCATCGGCACTATCATGCTGCTTCTCCGATAGCTACAAGCTCTTCTATTTTTCGTTTAGCATTCTTGCTTCTTCCGACTGCATTTGCCATCTGGTCGCCTATGTAGATCTTTATCCTTCGTATCGCTTCTTCTGCCTCCGGGATTTTTACTTTTTCAAAAAGATTCACGCGCTGTGCAGTAATGCGCAATTCCTTCTTCAATATTTCTCTGGCGGATTCTATTGTCTTTATCTCCTCCCTCAGAGAAACAAGCTCCCGCAGAAATTCAATCGCATTGTCAAACCAAGGCGCAACCCAAAAAAGATCGTATTCGGCAAAAGGGAATTGCGCCTGTTCAAAAACAGGCAGGTCCACTCCTGCAATGTTCTTTGAGCTCTTTAAAACCTGTGAAGGCACAATCCATTTTTTTATTTCAACGCCTTCTTCTAGCAAACCAGCCCAAACATGCGCTGCGAGCTTTTTTGTGTTTTCCAGCCTTACTTTTTCCTGGAGTAAAATATTCCAGCGCAGGATCTCCATTTGAAGCTGCTGTTTTTTAAGTTGGAGCGTGGGCAGATATCTTTCAAACTGCCTCAAAGAATCGCGCTGCCTTTTTAGTTCGCCTTTTGTAAGTTTTATCTTCGCCATGATTTTTTAATGGCTGGGCCAGTATTGCTCTATCAGAGATTTCTTTATTCCCGTCTCTTCGGGAGTAAAGCATTCACGCAGAATCTGCCAACCGCGGTCAAGCGCTTTTTCCAAAGGAATATTTACTTTCAAAGACATCATCTGGGATTCGAAAAGTTTTCCGTATTTAAGAAGTTTTTTATCCCAGCTGCTCATCTGAAATCCCATTGCCTGTTTTTCCAAAGCCTCTCTGTAGCTTGCAAATATCTGTATCATCGTGTCCATGATCGTGCGATGGTCTGGCCTGGTTTTTCCGTTTACCTGCTGCTTTAAACGGCTTAAAGAACCAAAAGGTTCGATCACTGCCTTCTTCAAATAAAACTGCCCTTCTGTGATATATCCTGTGTTGTCAGGGACAGGATGCGTCACGTCATCTCCTGGCATTGTAGTTACCGCCAGGATGGTTATCGAGCCGGCCGTATCAAAATCAACTGCCTTTTCATACCTGCTTGCAAGCTGGCTGTAAAGGTCTCCGGGATAGCCCCGGTTCGAAGGGACCTGTTCCATTGTAATGGCTATCTCTTTAAGGGCATCGGCAAAATTAGTCATATCAGTCAAAAGGACCAGGACCCTCTTTCCGTTTAAAGCGAAGTCCTCTGCGGCTGCAAGGCTGATATCCGGCACAAGCAGGCATTCGACTGTCGGGTCTGCTGCTGTGTGGATAAAAAATATAGACCGTGTAAGGGCTCCGTTTTCTTCGAGAGTATCCCTAAAAAACAGATAATCGTCATACTTTAGCCCCATTCCTCCCAGGATTATAATATCGACTTCTGCCTGTATTGCTATCCTTGCGAGAAGTTCGTTATAAGGCTCTCCGGCAATGGAAAAAATAGGCAGCTTCTGAGATTCGACCAGAGAATTAAACACGTCTATCATCGGGATGCCTGTCCTTATCATTTTATTAGGGATAATCCTTTTTACGGGATTGACCGGAGGGCCGCCTATATCGATCATGCTCTCAGACAGCAATGGTCCTTTATCTAAAGGCAGGCCGCTGCCGTTAAAGATCCTTCCTAAAAGATCGTCTCCGCTTGCAACTCTCATTGGATGGCCCAGGAACCTCACCTTATCGTCTGTTGAAACGCCTTTGCTTCCTGCAAATACCTGTAAAGAAACCCTGTTTCCGTCAAGGCGGATAACCTGGGCAAGGGATGTGCCGCGGGAAGTGGTTATCTCTGCAATCTCCATGTATCCTACGCCATCTGCCTCTACTGTGATGACATCGCCTGCTATCTGGACTATGTTGGTGTATGCCTTATTCATTGCCTGTCTCTTTTTTAGCAATACGTTTCTGCTCTAAAAGCGCCGAGATCTCTCCTTCTGTTTTTTTGAATTCCTCTGATTTGAATTCGCTTGAGTTCCATCCTTTAAAAAGCTGGCGAAGCTGCTGAAAAAAGCTCAAAGCGTCTTCCTTATTTTCAAAGTCAAATTCGCAACCCAGTATTCCGTAAATGAAAGAAAACACATACTGCTGCCTGTCAGCCGGCGTCGCTTCATCAACAGGATCAAAAGCGTTCTGCTGCAGATATACGAAATCGAAAAATTCTCCTTTTAAGTACTCCGTATAATCCTTTAATGAAGTGCCCTCCTCGCCGATGACCTTCATCATCTGTGAAACATCGTGGCTCTTCTCTAAGATCTTGTGGCCTTTTTCTCTTAGATCTTGAGGGATTATACTGGGATATTTGCTCCAGCTGATAAGAGGGTCTATTGACGGATACCTGCGCGCATCTGAACGCTCCCTTGAAAGGCCGTGAAACGCGCCCACCACTTTCAGGGTAGCTTGAGTAACAGGCTCTTCGAAATTTCCGCCAGCAGGACTTACTGTTCCGCCTATTGTAACAGAACCTATAGAGCCGTCATTTAAGCGCACGACTCCTGCCCTTTCATAAAAAGAGGCTATGCGCGATTCAAGGTAAGCTGGAAATGCTTCCTCGCCCGGAATCTCTTCCAACCTTCCTGACATCTCCCGCATTGCCTGCGCCCAGCGCGAAGTGGAATCAGCCAGAAGCAATACATTTAAACCCATCTGCCGGTAATATTCAGCGATAGTAACTGCGGTATATACGCTTGATTCTCTGGCTGCAACAGGCATTGAGCTTGTATTGCATATAATAACAGTCCTGTCGCTCAAGGGTTTCTGCGTCCTGGGGTCTATTAATTTCGGAAATGTCTTTAATGTCTCAACTACTTCTCCTGCGCGTTCGCCGCATGCCGCAATAACAACGATATCGACTTCAGCATGACGACTTGTCAATTGCTGCAGTACTGTTTTTCCCGCGCCGAATGGCCCTGGTATGCAATATGTCCCGCCCAATGCAACAGGAAAAAGAGAATCGATAAGGCGCATCCTTGTAACAAGCGGCTTTTGTGGCTTTAGCTTTTCAGCATAAGCCTTGATCGCGATTTTAACAGGCCATTTCTGTTTTAAATAAACATCGTGTTCCTTGCCCGATTCATCTTTAAGCTTGCATATCGGTGTTTTTAAATTATACCTTCCGTGGCTTGAAATACCAGATATTTCGTTTATGCCCTTCAGGCCGAAGGGGACCATGATAAAATGTTTAAAGACTTTTTCATTTACAAACCCCAGCCTGTCGCCTGCTTTTACCTTATCGCCTTTTTTTGCGAGAGGATTAAATTCCCATTCTGCGCCCTCTGCAAGAGCAGCCAGATATGAGCCGCGTTTTAAGAAAAACCCTTGCTGCTTTGCCAGATCAGGCAAAGGATTCTGGAGTCCGTCAAAAATCTGGCCTAAAAGTCCCGGCCCCAATTCTACGGAAAGAAGTTCGCCTGTAAATTCTACTTTTTCTCCGATGCAAAGGCCTGCTGTGTTCTCATAGACCTGAGTCTCTGCCTTATTCGCCCTGACGCGGATCACCTCTGCTTTCAAAGACTCGTTTGCATGCTTTATAAAAGCGACCTCGTTCTGCATGATGCCGGAGTCGGTTTCAGCAGTAACCATGTTCCCGGTTATTTTTGTTATCTTTCCTGTCCTATTTGTCTGCATAGTCGTTTTTCAAGACTTCTTCAAGAATCTTTTGTTTGTCGGCTTTGTTGATAATTTCCCAGCGCCAGAGCATCTGAAGTTTCAAGGCATATACTATAAGCGCATCTAGGTCAAAATAATGGCCGCATAAAAGCTCATCCAGCTTTTGCCACCTTGCCAGGTCAAGAAATTTCTCAGATTCGACCAAAGATAATATGCGATGGCTGTTCATTGCAATGTGATAAATAGCCGCATCTGCGTATCCGTCCTTTCTTAGATATATCTGCGGGTCTATTTTTTTGCGGCTCGCCCTTATCTTTATGAGCTCATTGTGAAGCCCTGTCTCAAATTCGATCCACTGTTTCAGGGTCTGTTGCTTGACCTGCTCTTCCAAAAAAGAAGCCTTAAAACACAGATCCACAATTTCAAGGTCTTTGTCGGGGATCAGGTCCTGGCACATCCCGAGGAAACGCTCGATCGTAAAAGGCGGCCTTGCGCTGAAATTAAGCATGGGCAAGCTCGATATAAGATACGGATAATACGTAGGCATGTTATTTGATGTCCTTCAAAATTTCAGCGACCTTGGGTTTTAAAGAAGACCCGATATATTCTGCAAGCGCATCGGCAGTGAAATCAAAATGGGATTTGCCCGCGTCAAAGCTTATGATAAACCCCGCCTGAATATCTTCTTGCGAGCGCAGCTCAATGCCTTTTTTAAGTTCGTCTTTGAGTTTATTAAGAAAATGACCTTCCAGTTTGTTTTTATCGGCCTCGGAAAGATATACGACAACATCGTGTTTCTGCTGTCCGCAATATTCTTTTATAAGCCCGGCTATGATCTTTGAAAGCTCCTCAGGAGTCAGGCCGGAGGAGACCTCTCTGGCGATGATTTTTTCCAGCAAAGCCGCTACTTCTTTTTTAAGGACAAGCAATAAATCCCTTCCTGCCTGCTTCAGCGTTGACAAAGAACTTTCCTGCATGCGCTTTATTTTCTCCTGCGCATCATCGATGAGCTGCTTTGCCTGGCTGTTAGCCTTTTGGATGATCGCTTCGGCTTTTGCCTGGGCCTCCTGCTCTATCTGGTTAGCCCTTTTCTGCGCCTGCTGCACGCCTTCCTGGTTTATTTTTTCTATCAATTCTTTTATCTGGTCTGCCATAAAACACTCCTGTATCTTTAAAGATCCTTTAAAATTGCTCTGGCTGCTTTAAGGGGGTCTTTTGCTTCTAAAATTGGCCTGCCAACGACAATAAAATCCGCTCCGGCCTTTTTTGCTTCAGCCGGCGTTGAGGCTCTTTGCTGGTCGTTTTTCTGGGAGCCTTTCGGTCTTATTCCCGGAGTGACAATAATAAAATTTTTTCCGCAGGCCTTTCGTACCTGTTTAGCCTCATGGACCGAACAAACAACTCCGTCGAGTCCGCATCTTTTGGCCGTCTTAGCCAGATATAAAACCTCATCGGAAAGCGGCCTCTTGATTTTTAAATCATTTAAGAAATGCTGGCAGATGCTTGTCAATATTGTCACGCCTAGTATCTTCGTTTTTGTCCCTTTGGCAACCTTGCTTACTTCTTTAAGCGCTGTGGGGCCTGAAAGAGTGTGCACAGTAAGCATAGATACCTTTTTTTTAAAAGCTTCTCTTACGGCATCTGCCATTGTGTTCGGGATATCATTGAATTTTAAATCAAGGAAAACATCCGCACCGATGTTCTGTATTTCATTTATTATTTTGGGGCCAAAGGCTGTGTAAAGCTTAAGGCCGACTTTAAATATCTTTACCTCGGGGTATAAAATTTTTACAAAATGGCTTGCCTTGCCTGCGTTATCAACGTCTAAAGCCACTATTAGTTTTGGGTTTATACCTGGCATCTTAAAGCGCCTGTCAATTGCCGAATCGAACCAATCTTATTTTTAATCAAATATTTTTTTATGCCGCACTTGATTTCGGCTGAGATTTTTGGATTCACAAAATTTGCAGTCCCTACGCTGACCGCAGCCGCTCCTGCAATAAAAAATTCCAATGCGCTCTCCGTATCGATGATCCCGCCCATGCCGATAATAGGAATTTTAACTTTTTGATAAACTTCCCAGACCATCCTTACTGCTACAGGCCTGATTGCAGGGCCGCTAAGACCTCCCGAGACCATGGCTATTTTAGGCTTACGAGTCTGGACATCAACGCTCATCCCCGAAAGAGTATTTATCAAGGCAAGGCCGTCGCTGCCTGCATTCTCTGCTGCTTTGGCTATCTTGACAATATCTGTGACATTCGGGGATAGCTTTGTTATTAATGTTTTCCCGGTAACCTTTCTGACCGACTTTACTACTTCATAAGTTGAAGCCGGATCCTGAGATATCAAATGCTTTTTTAGCCTGGTGTTCGGGCATGAGATATTTAATTCGATTGCTGAGACTTCCCTGAACTTATCCAATCGTTTAGCTAAGACTACAAATTCCTGCGGGTCTGTTTCCGAGGCAATACTGACAATTACAGGCACTCCCAGGTTTTTTAAAAACGGGAACTTTTTCTTGATGAAAACATCTATGCCTGGATTTTCAAGGCCTATGGAATTAAGCATCCCGTAGGGAGTCTCACATGTTCTAGGAGGAGGATTTCCCTTTCTAGGGGTTATTGTTATTGTCTTTGAGACTATCGCTCCAAGTTTTTTTAAATCTATAAAATCCTTAAACTCCTCGGCATAGCCGAAAGTCCCCGAAGCTACCATCACCGGATTCTTTAATTTTAATGTTCCTATTTTTACCGAAAGACTGGGAGTCATATAATATTGTCCGAATTTGTGATAATCCGTGTACTAGAAGCTTGGTTCTATGCAGAGTATTTTATACTTGCCGAATTCCTTTAATCCGCCCTGGATGAAACTTAGGTTGGTGAGATATTTCAGTTTGCACCAGGTCCAGAACGCTGACTTGGGCTCCATGTCAAAATTCCACCTGACATATTGATAGGCGAATTTTACTGTGAATAAAAATAAAAGCAGGGCTACGAGCCACCAGACCAGGGTATTGGCTATAACTGCCCAGATAAGCCCGGCCACAAAAAGCACTGCTGCCATATGCATAAGGTGGAAATTGCCCAGATATATAAATCCTTTAACGGGAAATGGCAATTTTATCGAGGGGCATCCTTTAAAATTCTGAAAGATTATCTGCAGGACGTTTTTCTTGACGTATTTCTGCAATAAAGGAAGGTGCGCCTGACTATATGTAACCCAGACTTTTCTTAAGGCCTTTAAATCAGCGCGGTGCATATGGTCCACTTTCGCAAGAGGCGCAAAATAGAATTTCCAGCCTTTGCTCCTGTGCTGATAACTTAAATCCATGTCCTCGCCGGTAGGCCTTTCCCAGAATTTAGCGCCTATCTCCTTCATCGCCGACCTTCGGTAAGCTACATTGCAGGTCCCGAAGAAATAAGCCTTATGCCCGCCTATATCGCACGGCATCGGCTCCTTAGGAAAATCAGGATAATAACCCTCTTTGATAAAACCGTATCTTGGAGAAACCATGTTAAACCTGAAATGCTGGCACCATGCCTCTACCAGATTGTCAGGATCTACTTTTAATGTAAAAACTTCGCCTCCCACAGCTGCTATTTTAGGGTCTTTAAAAAAGTGTTTTAGCATCTCATTGACCCAGTTTTTTTCAGGAGCGCAATCTCCGTCGGTAAAAAACAGGAAGTCTCCTTTTACCGCTTCAAGGGCTTTGTTGCGGGCATAGCCCGGAGAAGGGCAGTTCGGGATTTCCACCAGCTTTATAAACTGATATTTTTTCTGCCAGTTCTTTATGATCTCGATTGTCTTATCCGTTGAGCCGCCGTCAGCAATGACCCATTCCCAGCTGTCATGAGGATAATCGACGCTTAGAAGATACTCGAATGACTTCTCTATAGTCCTTTCGAAATTCCTTACCGGGACAATGATGGAAATAAAAGGCGTTTTGACCATTACCCTGCTCCTTTCTTTTGCCAGACCATGTCTTTACAATTAAAAACCGGGCCTTCTTTACAAACCCGCTTAAAACCTTCTTTTGTATTGACCACACAACCCAGACATGCGCCGATGCCGCAAGCCATGTGTGCCTCTAAAGAGATCTGGGCCGGAATTTTATGTTTTAATGCGATACGGCTTATTTCTTTAAGCATGGGCTTTGGGCCGCATGCGTAAATAGTTGATAGTTGATAGTTCATAGTTGATAGTTGATGCTTTAGCAAGTCGGTGACGCGTCCTCTAAAGCCAAAAGAGCCGTCATCAGTGGCTGTTTTAACATCGCAGCCTGATTTTAAAAACTCTTTTTCGCAGAGTATCTGCGATTTAGTCCTTGCGCCGATTAGGACTACAGGCTTAGCCTGTTTAAGCTTTTTAGCAAGAAAAAAAAGGGGCGCCACTCCCATCCCGCCTGCTACTAATAAGGGCTTGCGCTCTTTATTCTTTCCTGACCTAGCCGCTTTGCCTGCTGAAAAGCTGTTTCCCAAAGGCCCAATTATATCTAAAAAGCCGCCTGCTTTCCTCTTTGATAAAATCCTTGAGCCTTCGCCGACTACTTCATAAAGGATTTCAACAAGCGTTCCCTTTACAACATGAATACTAAAAGGCCTTCTTAAAAGAGGCTGCAACCCTTCGCTTACCTTTATCTGTAAAAACTGACCTGGAGCTGCCTTGCTGGCGATTCCACTTGCCTGAACAGCCAAAAGGTGATAAGGCTCTTTAACCCTTTTATTATAAACTATTTTTGCTCTTAATTGAAACATTTTTTATTAAATCCTGCTTTCGCCTGCTCAGGCATATTATAAGCCACAGGAACAATGCTATTACAGCCATAATCGCAGCTGTTTCTACCATGAATGATGTTATATTTTCTCCCTTAATATCTTCAAGAAATTCTATTAAAAGAACCGCGAATAATAAAGAAAGGATCGAACCGATCTCCTTTTTGAACCAAGATAATTTTAAAGACAGATATTCCCTTATATCCGTTTTAAACAAGGTTTTAATCGAAGGCAGGATCCTTGGGACGCTCTTTTGATAAACTGAATACTCCCCGGCGAAAAAAGACAAAAGAAGTTTTTCCTCTTTGAATATAAGGAATATATACCGTATCTGAAAAAACAATAAAAATATGACTACTGTCCACCATTTAAACAATAAAAAAACAATCCCCGCCCCTATAAGCATTATCCCCAAATACATGGGGTTTCTCACCAGGGAATACGGGCCTGTCTGGACAAGAGAGTGGCCGCCTTGAGAACTCTCTGATTTATGACCACGGGCAGAAACTCTCAATGTTTGGCCAAGGAGTATAAAAGTAAGCCCAAATATTTCCATAATATCATCTACAGAAAAGTTCTTTGTATTCTTAAGAAACATAGAGGGGAATGCGACAAATAATAAGATTACTGGCAAGACGATTATAAAATTAATCCTCAACCTTTTTTTCATGTCTTCATTCTGTTTGCGGATAAAAAATATTTTTTGAGGGGCAAAGCTTTTGCAAAACACACTCCAGGCACTTCGGCTTTTTTGCGTCGCAGATCTTTCTGCCGTGTTCTATCAAAAGATAGCTAAACTTTCCCCACTCTTTTCTTTCAACCTGCTTCATAAGATCCTGTTCTATCTTGCCAGGGTCCCTGTTTTCGCTTAAGCCCAGCCGAACGCTTAGCCTTTTTACATGGGTATCGACTGCAATGCCTTCTATTTTACCAAATGCGTTAAAAAGCACAATATTTGCCGTTTTTCTGGCTACTCCCGGCAATTGGATCAATTCTTCCATAGTATCCGGGACTTTACCGTCAAAATCTTTGATTATCTTTTGCGCAGAAGCAATAATATTCCTTGCCTTATTATGATAAAAACCGGTTGATCGGACTTCCTGCTCAAAAGTCTTCAGATCGGCTTTTGCATAGTCTTTGTCTGTTTTATATTTTTTGAATAAATCCTGGGTTACAATATTTACCCTTTTGTCAGTGCACTGGGCTGAAAGGATAGTCGACACCAATAGGCTTAAAGGGTCTCTAAAAGTGAGGGCGATTTTTGCCTTGGGATATTCTTTTTTAAGAAGCTCCAGTATTTTGTCTATCTTGTTTTCCATATCAGCTATTTGAAGATCCTGCCGGTTCCCATGCTCCAGAAAAGAAGGTCAAGGTGCGCCATGGGGATGTCGATTTTTTTAGAGAGCCTCTTAAGCTTTTCCTCTATTTCAAGATACATCTTTTTTGACAATGACTTTGGCAGCGCATTTATGACTCCCAGCTTGTTTAAGCTCCTCAATATGTGTATGTCAAGGATTGCCAGGTCATCTCCCATGCCGATGTTCCTTAAAAAATGGCTTGCCTCTTTATATCCTATTCCTTTTATGTTCTTTACCAGCCACTCGCGGCTGCTTAAAGCATTTTTTGCGTCTATCTTATCTTTTATGTTTATTTTGCCGTCTTTAAAAAGGCGTTTTCTTGCCTCGACGATATATTTTGACTTATTTCTGTAGAACCTTGCCCTTTTGACATAAGGCTTTATCTGTTCCAAGTCTCCCTCAAAAAGAAGGCAATTATTTTTCAGATTATTTATTATATCGCCGCAGACAACAGCTTTCGATTGCGGAGTGAGGATGCAGAAACATAATTCAGAGAAAACCTCTCTGTCGTTTCTGTCCCAGACTGCCTTAAAATGCTTTAGCCTTTCGGAGATCTCTGTTTTTTTTGATTGGTATGCCTTCTTTAATCCGGTTATGCTGTCCTGTTTATAGGGCATTTAGCTTTTGATTATTTTTATCCAGATTTCCCTTGAGCGCGGGCCGTCTGATTCGCAAAAATAGATCCCCTGCCAGGTGCCCAGGCTAAGCTGTCCCTGTTCTATGATGACGCTAAGCGAAGGCCCGAACAGGGAGGATTTGATATGGCTGTCTGCATTGCCTTCTGAATGAGAATAACCCGCGTTTTCAGGCACGAGCTTATTTAAAGAATCGATGATGTCTTTTCTCACAGAGGGATCAGCGTTTTCATTGATAGTCAATCCTGCTGTAGTGTGAGGGCAAAATACGACACAGACGCCATCAACGACTTTGCTTTTCCTCACAACGGTCTCAACCAGATCGGTTACATCGATCAGGTCGATCCTCTTGCTTGTTTTAAGGCTCAGCCTTTCCATTTTTTATTTCTTGTTTTTGCTCTTTGATTTGGACTTATGGTATTCCTGCAATGACTTTACTTCCAGCTCTTTTTTAAACATTGTCTCTATGCCGTTGACTGTTGCCTGAGCGCCTGAGATCGTAGTCGTATAAGGGATATTGTATAAGACAACCTGCGAGCGTATTTTAAGCTCATCCTGGCGCGGTATCCTTCCGGACGGAGTATTTATAACAAGCTGGATCTTGCCGTCCTTCATGAGGTCAAGGACATTGGGCCTTCCTTCTGCAAGTTTTGGCAGGACTTTGACTTCGATCCCGTTTTTCTCCAAGGCAGCTGCTGTTCCGGAAGTCGAAAAAATATGGAATCCCAGGTCGACAAGTTTCTTGGCAATAAAAACGACCGACCTTTTATCTCTGTCCCGGACAGAGATGAACACATTTCCTTTTTTAGGAAGATTCTGGCCTGCCGCTATCTGGCTCTTGATATATGCCCTTCCAAAATCCTTATCTATCCCCATTACCTCGCCCGTTGATTTCATTTCCGGGCCAAGGATAACGTCGACTCCGGGGAATCTATTAAACGGGAACACGGACTCTTTAACTGAAATATGTTTCGGTATTATCTCTTCGGTAAATCCCAATTCTTTTAATTTTTTTCCGAGCATGACCTTTGTCGCAAGCTTTGCGAGAGGAACTCCGATTGCCTTTGAGACAAACGGCACCGTCCTTGATGCACGGGGATTGACTTCGAGCACATAGACTTTTTCGTCCTTTACGGCGTACTGCACGTTCATAAGCCCTACGGCGTTTAATTCCTTTGCCATCTTATATGTTGCTTCGCGGATTTTATTCAAGATTTCCGGGGACAGGGTGTAAGCGGGCAGGACCATTGCAGAATCTCCGGAATGTATCCCGGCCTCTTCGATATGCTCCATTATGCCGCCGATGACAAATGTCGAGCCGTCGCCTATCACGTCTACATCAACCTCAATTGCGTCTTCCAGGAATTTGTCTATCAGTATCGGGTGCTCCCCTGAAACTTTAGCAGCTTCGGTTATGAACCGCTCAAGTACAGATTCATCATATACTATCTCCATTGCCCTGCCGCCTAAGACATACGAAGGCCTGACTAAAACAGGATATCCTATCTTCTTTGCAACTGCCCTTGCCTCTTCAAAATTAAAAGCTGTGCCGTTATCAGGCTGTAATAAATTTAATTTATGCAGCATCTCCTTAAACCGCTTGCGGTCTTCTGCTATATCAATGCTGTCAGCTGTCGTGCCTATTATATTTACGCCTGCCTTGCGCAAAGAGACAGCCAGATTTATCGGAGTCTGGCCGCCGAACTGGACTATTACTCCCATGGGTTTTTCAAGATCAATTATATTCAAGATGTCCTCTATCGTTAACGGCTCAAAATACAGCCTGTCAGAAGTATCATAGTCAGTCGAAACTGTTTCGGGGTTGCAGTTAATCATGATACTCTCTACCCCTTCTTCCTTTAATGCGTACGCAGCATGGCAGCAGCAGTAATCGAATTCTATTCCCTGCCCTATGCGGTTCGGCCCGCCTCCCAGGATAACGACTTTTTTATTTTTGCTCGGCCTGCCTTCTTCCTGCGTTTCATATGTCGAGTAAAAATAAGGCTGTTTTGCGTTAAATTCTCCTGCGCATGTATCCACCAATTTATAGACCGCTTTTTTGTTGTTCTTTTTCCGGAATTCCCGCACTGCTTCCTCCCTGGCATTTAATAAAAATGCCAATTGCCTGTCTGAAAACCCGTCTTTTTTTGCCTGCGCCAGGAGATCCAGCGGGATCTTTATTTCATCTTCGACAGACTTGTTTTTTGACGCTCTTATCTTGTCTTCGAGTTCGACCAGCTGTTTCATATTGTCCAGAAACCACTTGTCTATTTTTGAAAGCTCATACATCTCATCAAGCGACAGCCCTGCTTTTATTGCATAGCGCAGGTAAAAAATCCTTTCGTCATTGGGAATTCTGATTTTATCCTTGATCTCTTTAAGAAGCACTGAGTCTGGATTCTTGAGCATATCATCTGTGATGTTGTCTTTACCGTCAGCGCCAAAGCCGTAGCGTGAAATTTCCATTGAACGGATGCCTTTCTGCAAAGCCTCTTTAAAATTCCTGCCGATCGACATGGCTTCTCCGACTGCCTTCATCGAGGTATTAAGCACCCTTTCTGCCGTAGGGAACTTTTCAAACGTGAACCTGCATATTTTAAAGACGCAGTAATCGACTGTGGGCTCAAAAAACGAAGTGGTCTTTCCTGTGATCTGGTTCATGACCTCAGGAAGAGTCAAGCCGACTGCTAATTTTGTAGCAACGCGCGCGATCGGAAATCCTGTTGCTTTTGAAGCAAGGGCTGATGAACGGGAAAGCCTGGGATTGACTTCTATGATGACGATATGGCCGTTATTGGGATTCTGGGCAAACTGGATGTTTGCGCCTCCGCCTGAAATCCCGATGCGCCTTATTATCCTCTTTGAAAGATTTACAAAGTTCGTATATTCTTCTGCAGTCAAAGTCTGCGCAGGAGCAACAACCATGCTGTCTCCTGTGTGGACTCCCATCGGGTCGACGTTTTCCATGGAAGTGATCATTATGACATTGTCAGCGCAGTCCCTCATTACCTCAAATTCTATTTCCTTCCAGCCTAAAACAGATTGCTCTACCAGAATCTGATGCACTGGGCTTGTCTCAAGGCCTTTGAAAAGCGATTTTTCCAACTCTTCCTTATTGTATACGATAGCGCCGCCGCTTCCTCCAAGGCAATACGCAGGACGCAATATCAGAGGGAATCTTATTGACAGGCCGATCTTCATCCCTTCTTCCACTGAATTTGCTATGCCGCTTTTCGGCACATCAACTCCTATCTCCTGCATCGCCTTTTTAAAAAGCTCGCGGTCCTCGGCGCATGAGATGGCCTGCACAGACGCCCCTATTGACTCGACCCCGTATTTTTTCAATATGCCTTCCTTCATCAAAAAGAATGCCAGGTTTAATCCTGTCTGGCCTCCCAGAGTAGGAAGGATGGCATCGGGCCTTTCCTTTGCAATGATCTTTGTCACTATTTCAACGTTCAAAGGCTCTATGTAAGTGACGTCTGCAAGGCCCGGGTCAGTCATTATTGTAGCCGGGTTGGAATTTACAAGTATCGTAAAATATCCCTCTTCCTTTAAGGCCTTGCATGCCTGCGACCCCGAATAATCGAATTCGCATGCCTGGCCGATAATGATCGGGCCTGAGCCTATCATCAGAACCTTTTTTATGTCTTTGCGCCGTGGCATTAGTTTCTCCTTTCCAACATTTTCATAAATTTGTAAAAAGACTGGTTTACTTCGTCAAACCCCGGGCTTGAAGGATAATACTGCACCCCGAGGACCTTAAGCTTTTTGCTTTCCATTTCTTCTACTGTGCGGTCGTTCAGATTATATCCAGTTATCTTTACGTTCTTTATTTTGCTCAATGAATCCGCGTCGATGACCCATGAATGGTTCTGCACAGTTATCTCTCCTTTGTACGAGGGGGGGTTGTGAGTCGGGTAGTTGACTCCGTGATGGCCAAGCTTCATTTTTACGACTTGAGCGCCCAAAGCCCTTCCCAGGACCTGGTGGCCTGTTGAAATGCCCAGTATCGGGATTCTTCCGATCAATTTTTTTACTGTTTCTGCAACAACAGCCAGGTCAGGATCTTCTTCCGGCCCGTTGGATATGATCAATCCGTTTGGTTTAAGCTTTATTATCTCCTGCCAAGAAGCATTATATGGCAGAATCGTTAAAGAAAGCCCCAAGGTTTCAAGCTGTTTTGTTATGCTTTTTGTTATCCCTATGTCTAAGATCGCAACGCGTTTGCCTTTCGCCTTTCCTGTGTGCGTGGCCTTTTTTACTGAGATTTCTGCCAAAAGGCTTTTTGCCTTTTCCTTTTCAAACGCATTGATCTTTGCCAAAAGTTCTTTATGGTCAAAGCAGTTTGTTGAGATTATCCCTGTCATCTGGCCTTTTTGCCTGAGATGCACTGCAAGAGAACGCGTATCAACCTCTGAAATAGCCAGCAGGTTCTGTTCTTTAATAAAATCCTCAAGGCTGTGCTTTGCCTGCCAGTTTGAGAATATGTTTGTTTTTTCCTTGATAACAAGGCCCGAAACCCAGGCTTTCTTAGATTCATTGAATTTCGGAGCGACTCCGTAATTTCCGATCAAAGGATACGTAAGCACAAGGATCTTGCCGGCATTTGCAGGGTCAGTCATCATCTCCTGATATCCTACAACCGCGGTATTAATAAACACTTCGCCTATCCGTTCTGTCTTGAGGTTCGTTACTGATTCGCCTGAAAAACTTCTGCCATCTTTCAGCATTAAGATCGCTTTCATAAACTACTCCTTATTTAAAAGTTGTTTGACCTTTTCAACTGCCTCATCAATAGTTTTTGCCTTGATAACTCCGTCAATATCCCATGAATTAAGACTGATTACCGGTATTCCAAACTGCAGGCAATAGGCAATTTCGGAAAGAGTTCCAGCTGCTCCTGGAAGCGCAACCACGACATCAGCGCTCTTTACAACAATGACATTTCTGGCTAATCCAATACCTGTAGGGATTGCAATATCTACATACTCATTAGCATCAGCCTTGCTGTAACTTGGTATAATACCTATAGTTGTGCCTCCTGCAGCCTTAAAACCCTTACAAACCGCCTTCATTGTTCCACTTAAGCCTCCAGAAACAAGTATCTCAACCACTTTTGCCAGTTTTTTGCCTAAATTTAGGGAAATTTGCTCCACTTCATTAGTGCAGCTATGCCCTCCTATAACTCCTACAATCTTCTTCCTCATACTATCTTCCTTAGTATTTAGGGTAATTTTAGTGCGCCTGGCGGGAATCGAACCTGCACACCCAGCTCCGGAGGCTGGTGCCCTATCCTTTGGGCCACAGGCGCATATTCTAAAAAAGGCTTAACTGCTGCTCTGAACTCTGGCTTCCTGATTCTCCGGACTTTATTGAGATGATACCGTATTCGCCGTCATAACCTGGCTGTATATTGACCTTGCCCTGGCGCATTTTTATAATCCCGTCAGCAACAGGCCTTGGCAGGCCCTTAAGTAATTCTTCATTGTTAAGCTTTAGCGTGATATTGAATTCAGTGCCGAATTTTGCCAAAAGGCCCATGTATTCTTTTTCAACTACAACAGAGCCTTTTTTCAAGCCCTTTGAATCGGCGATGATCTCTTCCAGAGGTATCATATTCTTAAACGGTATTGAATTATCAGGCACAAACCCTTCGGCCCTGTCAGCCAATACCTCGACCCTGTTCATGACTCCAACGGTCAAAGGCTTTCCGCACTTAGGGCATCTGCCTTTATGCTCCCTGGTTTCCCTCGGCGAATACCTTATGCCGCAGAGCCTGTGCCCGTCAAAATGATACTTTCCCTCTTCTGGGAAAAATTCTATAGTATACAAAAATCTTTTCTTGTCCTTTGTCTTTAAAACTTCGCGGATCGTCTTATAATCCAATTCGCAATTAAAGACATTCGCCTCGCGTCCGATCTTTGCAGGGCTGTGGCTGTCTGAATTACTTATCAAGGTAAATCTGTCCAGAGCAGATAACCTCCAGTTCATTCCAGGGTCGCTTGACAGGCCCGTCTCAAGTGCAAATATCTTGGCGGTCTGGTCTTCAAAACAATCTTCAATTCTGTCAAAGCCCGACATTGACCCGAACAAAGAAAACCAGGGAGTCCAGATATGGCCGGGTACAACCATGCAGTTTTCGTCGATGTCAAATATTATTCGCGCAAGCTCTGCTGCGTCAAGGCCCAGGATAGGCCTTCCGTCGCTTGCGAGGTTGCCCATGCGACCGAGCTTCTCATTAATAGTGTCCACCGTCTTAAACGACGGTGCAAAGACCATGTTGTGTATCCGGTAAGTCCTGCCTTTTTTAGAATAAATACTGCTGATCTCCGTAGTCAGGATAAAATAAATGTCTTTGTGCTTGAACAGGCCGTTGCCAAGGTCTTCTAGATTATTTTTGAGCTCCTCAAGCCATAAATGATGGGTGAAATCTCCCGTGCCCATTAAAGTAATTCCTTTTAATTTCGCCCAGTCAGTGAGGTGTTTTACGTCCATATCTTTTGACGTGGCGCGGGAGTATTTCGAATGGATATGAAAGTCTGCTATGAATTCCATCTTAATTAACCGTTTAGCTCCTTAATTATAGAAGACGCATTTCCCCAGTGCGTTCCATGCCAGTAGATCCTGCTGCATTTTGGGCAGATAAAAAAACTTTCCTGGGTCTGGAAAACGTAATCCGGGACTTTGCCTTTTACTTTTTCTTTTGCAATCGGCGCCAGTTCCAGGTTGCATATAGTGCAGCGCGTGAACATTATCTGGCCGTTGGGCTCTATACCTAAAATTTTCAATGCTTCCCTGAGTTGTTCTCTGATTTTTTCCTCCTTTAGTATTATTATCTTTAAACCTCTGGAAACTGGAAGGCGGTGGTTACGCGACAAAATGATCCGTTCTTCTCTTAAGGCTTGGATGATCAAAGAGGCAGGATTGCTCTCTTGTGAATATTCGGCATCAAACCCCAATATCCTCAGCCACTTGGCGAGCCTACCTAATTCTTTGGTAAGCAGTAACTTCACTTTCTTTATTGCGACTTATAAGCTATTTTACCACCAAATACGGCGTATTCCACAACTCCTTTTAACTGCCTTCCTATAAAAGGAGAATTCTTGGACTTTGAGACAAGGCCTTCTTTCTGAACTACCCATTCTTTATTGGGATCGATGACAACGAGATCAGCTGATTTCCCTTCGCCCAATGTCCCCTTATCTATGCCCAGGATCCTTGCGGGCATTAGAGATATTTTACGCACTAAATCGCTCCATGTAAGCAATCGCTGAGAAATCAACTCTGTAATGGCGACTGATAATTCGGTCTCAAGCCCTATAATGCCGAATTCAGCCCGGTCAAATTCAATGTCTTTCTCGCTTATAGTATGCGGGGCATGGTCCGAGGCAATAACATCTATCGTGCCTTTGATCAACCCCTGTTTTATAGCAGCCACATCAGCCTTACTCCTTAGCGGCGGATTCATTTTCAGGTTTGTATCGTAAGTCAAAAGCTCTTCTTCGGAAAGAGCAAAATAATGAGGAGCGGTTTCTGCCGTAACCTTTATTCCTTTTCTCTTTGCTCTGGCAATGATCTCGACTGATTCCTTGCAGCTCACGTGCGCTATATGAACAGGGCATCTTGCTTTTTCTGCCAGCTGAATATCTCTTTGCACCCTTTTGTATTCTGATTCCTTTGAAATCCCGCGTAAGCCCAGGCGCGTAGAAACAGCTCCAAGATTCACTACCCCGTTTCCTGAAAGCAGCCTGTCTTCGCAGTGGCAGATTACGACAATTTTGTGTTCCTTAGCCTTTCGCAGCGCCTTACTTAAAAGAAGACTTGAATCAACAGACGAGCCGTCATCAGTAATCGCAACAATTCCCTCTTTTTTTAATTTTGGTATTTCTGTCAATTCTTTGCCCAAACGGCCTTTTGTGATCGCAGCGGAAATTACAACGTTTGCCTGTGCTGTTTCTTTAATAATACTCTTTAACAATCGGACTTGTTCAACCGAATCAATGGCAGGATTTGTGTTTGGCATGGCCAAAATAGTTGTAACTCCGCCTTTTAAAGCTGCTTTTGTGCCGCTGGCAATCGTCTCTTTATCTTCTCTTCCTGGCTCGCGCAGATGAACATGCATATCAACGATCCCGGGGATAATAATTTTTCCTTTACAGTCGATCGTCTGCTCAACCGGGGCGCTTATAAAGCTTGCAACCTTCTCTATTTTTCCGCGGTCTATTAATATATCGCGGATGTCATCAAGATTATTTGCCGGGTCAACTACCCTGGCCTGCCTAAGAAGGATTTTCATTTTTTCCCGTATCTCTTGCCTGTGACACCAGAAACAAAACTGCCATTCTTACTGCGATCCCGTTTGTGACCTGTTCCAAAATCACGGATTGCGGGCAATCAGCCACCTCGCTTGAAATCTCTATGCCGCGATTGATCGGGCCGGGATGCATTACTATCAGGTCCTTTTTTGCTTTAGCCAGGCGTTCCTGGGTGATCCCGAATTTTTTAAAATACTCCAGCTGCTTTGGAAAGGCATCGGCTTCATCCCTTTCAAACTGCATGCGCAGGACATTCACTGCGTCAGCGTCTGTTAATGCTTCGTCTATGTTGTACGTAACTGACGCGCCCATTTCTTCGATTCCTGGAGGGATCAAAATCTTGGGCGCGCAAACAGTTACTTTAGCTCCGAGTTTTGTCAAGCCCCAGATATTTGACCTTGCAACCCGCGAATGAGCTATATCGCCAACAATGCTCACCCTTATACCCTCAAGCCTTCCCAATTTTTCTTTTAACGTAAACATGTCCAATAATGCCTGGGTAGGATGCTCATGCCAGCCGTCTCCGGCATTCACAACGCTTATATTTACATGCTGCGCAAGCATCATTGCCGCGCCTGAAGAATTATGGCGGACTACAATAATATCCGCCTTCAGGGCTTCGATGTTCCTTCCCGTATCTATTAATGTCTCGCCCTTTTTTACGCTTGAGGTCTCAACTGCTATATTGATAACGTCTGCGGATAATCTTTTTGCGGCAAGCTCGAATGAAACGCGGGTGCGGGTGGAAGGCTCGTAAAACAGATTTACTACGGTCTTCCCACGTAAGGCAGGGACTTTTTTTATTTCGCGGGTGGTTACTTCTTTAAAGGAATCAGCGGTATTTAAAATTAACTCTATTTCTTCTTTGCTTAAATATTCAAGGCCTAATAAATCTTTTTTATTCCAAACCTGCGTTTCCGCCATCTTTCTCCGTAATAACGACTTCGTCTATCCCGTCCACTTCCGCTAATTTTACCTGGACCATCTCGTTCTTTGCAGTAGGGATGTTTTTGCCTATATAATCAGGCCGGATGGGCAATTCGCGATGGCCGCGGTCAATAAGCACTGCCAGCTGCACGGTTTTGGGCCTGCCAAGGTCTATTATCGCATCCATTGCAGCCCGAATAGTCCTTCCTGAATATAAAACATCATCAACCAGCACGATATTTTTGTCTGAAATGTCAAAATCTATCTCGGTCTTACGCAATATCGGCTGGTTTGAGATCAAAGTCAAGTCATCCCTATAAAGGGTAATATCCAGGATCCCTACGCAAATGTCCTTGTTTTCGATCTTCTTGATGAGGCCAGCGAGCCTTTCTGCAAGATAGACCCCGCGCGTCCGGATACCGACAAGGCACACGTCCTGGATGCCCTTGTTCTTCTCGACTATCTCATGGGCTATCCTCATGAGGCTTCGGTTTATTGTCTCCTGGTCTAATACTTTAGCTTTTTCTTTCATGGCGTTCCTTTATCCCTCGCTCAATAAAAAACCCAGCGCTTTGTCTTTGCGTTGGGTCTGTGTTTTTGAGGTCGTCTTTTTCATGGCTTCCTACCTTACCAGCCTCTCCGGGCCGATTTAAAGGTTCTATTGATTTTTAATAATATAGCATCTAAGCCTCCATTTGTCAAGCCTATTTTCAATCCATTCCGGGATTGGTTGAGCTTGCCAATCCCGGAATGTAAATAAAAAAGGGGCGCTGGGTCATTATTGTTGGGGTTTTAGGCTGGCTTACTTTAGGTTGATAAACCAGCTTTCTCGCGCCCCTTCTTTGTCAGAAGAAAACAAAATTTATCCGATAGAAGTTAAAATCTCCTTTATTTCAGGAGCAGTCGGCAATGCCTGTTCCTCCTCCAGTCTTAAGATATTGGCGATACATGCGAAAACCGCATCCATCTGTTTATCTGCCTTCTGGTTTCTGCAGCAGGTCACGTATTCTTTTATCTTCTTATACGGCATAGGGCCGTTTTGCATAGCCTTCTCAATCTGCTTCCATTCTTCATTGAGATTACTTTCAGACATCTGCATTGCAGAACCGACTACAACTGGTTGCGGATTATTTACCGCCGGCTGCGTAACAATCGGCAACTGCCTGAAATCAATACCGCCCTTATTGCCGCCATCGGCGAGCGCCGGCTCCTTGCTGTTGGTCTGCATGAATGATTTAATAGCTTGGCGATCAACCGGTATTAACTTTGACGCAAGGGCTTTGTTGAGGAATCCTTCCCATTTCTCAGCGCCGAGGCCGTTTTTTATACCGGCGAGTATTGCCTGCCGGATTTCAGTAGTATCAAGAAGTTCCCGGCTGTTAATACCTGTCCAGTCTTGAGGCAGATTATGTTGATCGTAATCCTGGAATAAATCATGGATTATCTGTCGCTCATCCAGTAATGGCGGTTTAATAGGACGCATTACACCCAGGTCGACCATTACCAAGGATCCATCGGAACGCATCATCATATTGGCCGGATGAGAATCCTGGACATATTCGCCGTACACCCGCCCCATGGTCATCCATGCCTGCGCAATACGCTCAAGTTCTACCCCTGCCAACACCCTACTTCTCATGATATCGTCAACAGTGGGGCCATCGATCCATTCCTGCAGATAATAACGCAGCATACCGGATCGGGAAACTTTGGTATCATACATTTGAGGGACCAGATCCGTTGCCAGGCCCAGCGCTTGTGCTTTGCTCACATAGTCGTTCTTTCTGGCAACCTCTTCCTCGAACAAAAGGATATCCTTGTCTGATGGAGGCACAGAACGGGAGAGATCTCCCTCCTGAAATGGTTTCAGTATGACCAGGCACAGATTTACGGTTTTCCCTGCCGACTCTGCAGTGACTTTGAAGATATCCTTAAATGCTCCGTTTTGACGGTATTCTATGCTGACGCTCTGTACGTGCGACTTAGCCGCGTCGTCTAAACCCAGCTGTTTTGAATATGTGTTTATCTGGTTGAGGATATGTTCCTTGAAAACATTCTGCTGATCTTTATACTGCCTCTTATTAGCCAACAAGGAAGGATTATGCGTGGGATACGCATCCAGATTAAAGGTAACTCCGCCGTCTGACGCAGATTTTTTATTTTCCGACTGGGATAATAATTCTTCCTGCAGTTTTGACAATCTACGATATTCTTCCTGATATTCTTTTGAATTCTTATCCAATGCAATTTCAGTTTTAGGGAAAATCTCAGCTGCAACATCGTTTCTTTCCAGCCTGTTCAAACCCCTGATAAAATTGTTCCAAATCAATCTTCTCTGTTCCAGGGAAATGGCCTCTTTGCCTCCGTCTAAGTTTTCTTCGCCAGAAGGAAGTCGGATCTGGTCTTTTGCCGATAAGCTTTTATCTTTTAAGGCTGTTAATCGGTCATAAAGCATATTCAGATTTAGCTTCCATGGTTTTCTTCCTGCAAATTTTATCAAGACGTTCGGCCTCTTGAATCTGATAATCTCCCTTGCTCCGATTCTATAAGACACAGGGATATTTCTATAGTCGTAAATGCCTTTACCTAAAGGAATGACTAATTTATATGCATTCATACCGTTATTTATAAAATTGGCAACTATAAGATTGTTTTCCTCTATGTACCCTACATATCCTATATCGATCATGTCCTGAATGTTCTGTCTGGTTGGCTGCGTTCCGGATTCTATTGCAGCTCCTAGCTTTATCAAATTATGAACGAGTTCCGGCCTATTCCTTATTTCTTCCATATCTCGGAAAATTTCGATATATATGATCCTTTTTTCCACCCCTTCTTCTATCTTAGCAACTGGAGATTTATAAATTCTTGCGATTGCTTTATTAAGATGGTTATAAACCACCAGGCCGGCCTCATCCATCGTTTCAACATTCGCCCTGAATATTTCATTCTTTACGTAGCTTTCTTTATCGCCGCCGTCCAGCGTCTCAACGCCGTCTTTTTGCTGCATCTGAGAAATATATTTCTCTTTTAAAAGATTTTTTAATCCGCCCTCGCTTAACTGGAAAATAGGTTCTTCCAATTGTTCTTTTAGCTTGTCCTTGAAATCCTTTTGATCATTAAAACTCCTCAAAGACCGCAGATAGCTAAATTTGTCCACAGCGCCATTAAAGTATGCCAGTTGGAACAGGGTTAAAAACGGCTTTGCGCTTGAGCCTAGCGTGTCAGCTGCCTGTAAATACTCTTTTACTGTATTTAACATCCTTCCATAAAAAGACACGGACTGATCAAGGATAGCCTCTTCCCCGGCATTATTTAAAATCCTGTTCAGCGTATCGATATCTCCGTAAAAGAAATCGTGTAACCTGTAAGCGAAAAAGTTCCCCTTATCTGAAGCGGGGAACAGCTCTTCCTGATAGGCAAACTGCAGATTAATCGGATACTGCCTTCCTTTAGTATCGACGACACCCCATCTTTCTAATTTTCCTTTCGTATCAAAAACCCGGATTCCGGCAGAAGACAATCTTTCTTTTAAAATCCTTCTTGCCTCAAAGGTTGCCTCTTTTTTGGGCCTCATAAATTGTTTGTCCAGATACACCCGGATATCTACATCGGTAATGATATCCCAATCTATCTTCCCATCTACCGAAGTATAAACAGCTGAGCCAATAACAGAAACTAGCGGGTTCTCAATGCCAATGTCTTTTTCCAGGATCTTTGTCAAAAGCTCGACCAGATTTATGCCTGCCGTCCCAAAGTCCTCCCTTAAAGTAAAAGTGCCAACTGACACTTTGTTCACATACTGCAGCCTTCCGTCTCGCGCTGTTGCGCCGCCGTCGGAGCTTCCAGCCAGCTGCTTATTTATCTTCTCGAGCATGATCCTGTTGGTCTGCGCAACAGAAGCTTCCAAAGTTATAATGGCTTCTTCCCAGTCTTGAACAGCTTGTTCTACGCGAAGCAGTTCTAATTCGCCATTGAATATATTAACCGCTACATAAAATGGAGCTATTTCCTGTGCATTTTCTGTCAAACCCGCTGCACGATCAGTGCCCAGACCAATAATCCGTCCACCTCTATCCATTATTCCCGGGAAAAGCACCCTATTGTTCAAAACGCGCTCTTTTGCGATTTGATCTCTGTATTCCTTTGCAAACAGTATATCGGACAATTTCTGGCTGTTTCCTTGTATTAAGGAAGAAAGCTGGGGATCAATAAGCCGTTTCGATATGCGTTCCGGAGTAAGGCTCTTTTTGAAGCTATAAAAGCCTTCATAATCTTTACGCAGCTTATAGAGAAGATTGGGAATAAAATCCAGCCCTACTTCATCGAAGTTATTGGTAATTTGCACCTTTCCTCCGGGCAATAATGCCAACGAAATCGAAATCCACTCCTGAATCCTTTCGTATGTATAAGGTTCTCCTATTTTAACCGCCTTCCAATCTTTCTTATCAGTAGGCCTTTTAAAGAAAAGCGTGTTGTCTTTTAAATCAAGAACAAGCTCTACCACCTGCTCTGCCACCTGGCCCGCTCTTTTTATTACAAGCGTAGCAGGCACGCCTTCTTCTATAGTGAAAGAATGGCTCTCCTTTGCTTTTAATGTTACAGAATTTCCGCCGTCTGTTTGCGCTGATCCATCAGTAAGCGCAGCCGCACTGTGGGCTTTTGTTTCAGCCTCGGCGTCTTTATCAGCTTGTTTCATCCTTTGAGTCAACCAGTCTTCAGCCCATGCCTCTGCTGCAGGACCAAAAAAGATTTCTCCGAAATTATCAGCAAACCACCCTTCAAAATTTTCAGACAAAACACGCTCTCGTTGCCAATAATCTCTTCTTTCCAAGGGCAAATCTGCAAATAATCCCCTGTTCCCCTCTTCTTCAACCAGAACAAGCTCGTCCCACTGAATAGCGCCTTCATGAATAAAAAGGTCCTCCCCGTTAAAATTGCGGGCAAATTCCCCATCTCTTAATTTCTGAATAAAAATAACGTCTCCAGGGCTCAGGTTTTTAATAATCGGGGTTCCGGGAACCTGTTTTTTCAATATGTGCGAATGCATATGATAGAGCACCTGCAAGCCTTTTTGCTGGGCATACTCTCTAATTCTTTGCCTGTAATAAGCATTCTCTTCAACACCTGTGAAACTGGAGTAAACAATTGCCTGCTTAAGCAATTTATCAAAAATCAATATCGGCAGGACTGCCTTTAAATCTGCCGTCCTGATGCCATCATGCTGGAGGCGGACTATTCTATCCGGCTGAACCATTTCCCGGATCCACAATATACCGTCTCTAAATTCACCCAGGCCGTAAATCACTACTTCTACGTCGTGCTCTCTTGAATACGCCAGGATTTCTTCTCTTTGCTTCCATGCTTCAGGGCTGAATACCGCGGTTTTTCCGTTTACGCTCTGAACCGCGGCTATTGTTCCGGCAGCCGAATTGTTGCCGTCGTCTTTTTGCGCATAGCTGCCGTCTTTGTTTACCACAGGCTGAGCCCCTGAGCTCCTTAAACGATACGCCTTGCCATTGACAAACAATATTCCCTTTTCTTCCGATATATCCTTTAGTTGTGAATCGGCCACCGGCTCATAGAGACTGTAGAGATCTTTAAGGAAGTCTTCAGTCAGCCGATAAGAATTCTCGCCTGCGGCCTCAATAATCCCGGCCCTGAGCATCGCATCTATAGTATCTTGGCTAAGAGGAGATGTTTCGGCCTTATCTATAAGCCATAAAAGCTCAAAGGTTACATACCGTTTAACCCCATATTGCTCGTATAGTAATTTATAAAGCGGCATCCCATGCTCGGGCACAAAGTGCTGCAATTGATCCGGATATTCGTTAATATATATATAAATATTCCGCATATATTTCAGATACTCCTCAATCATGTTGTTCTCGAGTTCTCTCTCGTCATTGAAAGGGGTCGACTTGATAATAGGGTCATTTAATAAATCTTTAAGCTCTTCATCACTCAGTTCTATCTTCAGCAAGTCCTTAAGCGTTTTTTTATCCATCTTGAGCAAGTCCTTAAACGATTGTTTGTTCATTGCTGCACCCAACATTTTTTCTCTCATGAGAATGAAAAAGAAACCCATATCATCCAGATGTATATTGCTTTCGTGGGTGTCTTCTAAAATACCATTTTGTTCCAGATTTAAATGATACCTAAGCATTTCTAAGAAGATTATTAAACGCAGGAAGTCTTTCTTTGCTTTCTCTTGTGGCGAAGATTCCGGCAAAGATTCAACGTACACATAACGATGGAAGACCGCGTTTAATTGCTTGCGTGGATCTATGCCGCTGGCATATTTCAAGGCAGTCTTTAGCGCCATTATATCCGCGTTTAACCTGTTGCTGTTGGGGACTAGAAGATCTATGACCGCATCAATGAGGAGCATCCCTGCGACAGTTATAAGCCCGGCAGGCATTGCCATGATCCTTAAAAGGTTCTTCGGGAGACTATAAGGGTTGCGTAATACCTCGGGCATATCAAGCGCCCCGTCCAGAGCGTTTGATAAGATCATTACCGGCCAAAAGTCTGTCTGAAGCGGATTCCCGCCTGATATCTTTAGCGCAGTCCGATCTGTAGCCGCGGAAACAGCCAGATGGAGCAGGCCATATCCGAAAGCAAATGCAGTAAGAACCAAATTCGCCTGGAGTAAAAGATCGCCTACGGAATATAAATTAAGTTCATTGTTGAGCCAGAGATACAGGGCAATGGCGCCTGGGACGGTCGTCATCACTGCAAATATGAACTTGCTGTAATTGTTCGAAGCCTGCACGCGCTTGATCGCTTCTTCCACCTCATCCGGGGATATTGTCTGTGTGTCGCTGCCAGGCTGCTCTTTTACTCCGACTTTTTGCTCCCCAGCTTTGCTCGGGGCTAACGCTTCTGTGCGCGAAAGAGAAGAGGTTTCGTAATCCACGTTTCCCAAGGCAACTTCTTTGTTCTCTATCTTCTCTATGATAAATTGTATGGTCTTTTCTTTATCGCCTGCTTCATAATCCTTCCTATCAGTAACAAAATTACCTTTCTCATCTAGCAATACGACAAAAATAGGATTGTATTCCTTTATCCCCAATCCCTGGATAATCGGTTCGGCAAATTCAATCTTAAAGGCAGACCAACCATCCTTAGAGACAACTTCAATGCCTTTAATCTTATTCGGCTGTTCTTTTAAAATCCGGATCAATTGTTCACGCTGGCTTGCGACTGGCTTAAAACCGTAATGGCGTGCGACCTTGAGGATCGCAAGGCCTCCCTGATCCATCACCTGGACCAGCTTAACGCTCTTTGCTTCGGTATGGTTTTTAAAAACATGTTCTAGAAAAGTATAGCTGTAGCCTTTTCCCCTGAATATCTCTTCTATGCCCAAGCTGTGTACCAAGAGAGTCTTTGTATTTTCGTCATAGTGATAAAAAATACTTCCTACCAGATTACCCTTATCGTCAGTGACCTCAACGTATGTCCTAGGGCCCAAGGGGGTTGTTATGGGCTTTTCTTTGAACGTTAATTTTGCTGAGCCTTCAGGCGCAGCGGAAGGCGAGATAATAACATTTCTTCCGTTTACTCTCAAACTTAAATAGCCCGGGACTCTGGAAGCAATGAGTTGGGCTGTTTGACTAACCACAGTTATCGCATTATTCATTTTAAACGACAGGTCTAACATCAATCCGCCGCTGACATAGCTTCTGATGGTCTGGCCGTAGCTGTTGTAAACAGACTCGGAGAGATTGTATTCGCCGTTCTTGAACGATTTCTGGTAGGCTTTAAAGTAAGTGCTCTTGGACCATTTGGTTTTTGAGCCAAGATCCGATAAATCCATCTTGTCAATGCGCGAAGAATAAATGCCTTCCTTGCCATGGAATTTCTGCTTGAACCACTGCGCTAAAATAAGGGAATAATACACCTGGCGTAACGGCGCATATTGCTTTGAGCTGTTTACCATTTTCGTAAGCTTAGGGATGACCTGTTGCCGGATAAGTTGCGAAGAGTAGTCATTTAAGATTTTCAACCGCTCATCATCAAAGCTGTACTCTGCAGAACTTTTAAGATAATCCTGTTCGAGCATTACCTTTAGTGTTGCCTTATAGATATATGCGCTCTCATCTGTCTCTCTGATTATTATTTCTCCGGGCACAATCCAGGGCCGGGTAAAGGTGGGAATGGAGACTTCCATGCCGCCGAACAAAGATTCTGCTTTCTGATATAATTTATCCCAGTATTGCTTTCCTTCGGCGGTATCAGGCGACGTGCATTTTGCCAAATCCTTTTTAAGCTGAAGATCTGTCTCAAGAAGCACTTTGCCTAAATCAGTTTTTTCAACAAACGGATCAATGACATCGTTCTCTCCGTCAGGCCTAAGATTTACCCAGAAAGACTTATTTGGTAAGGTTATACCTATTTGGAAATACTTCAATAATTCCTGCGTGGTCTCTTCTATTTGGTTTTGTTTTAAATCTTTTGAATCGCCTTTATCCAAAAGCAGGTCAAAGTTATTTGCAATCGGGTCATATGAAAGGTAGCGAAGGTGGACAGGACGGAATTTATCGGGGATAGAAAATCCGGAAAGATATGCAGGGATGCCCATTGGCGCTGCGACCTGGGCAAAGCCTGTCTGTTCAAAGACAAAGCAGAAAATCAAAGCCAGAACTATGATTTTTTTAATTAGTCTAAACATTTTTCAAAATAGAGACAGACATCTCTTCTATAAAGGATAAGATGTTTTTAAAAGATTTTGTTTAGTGGGAATAAAAAACCTCTTCTATGGGATTCAATTGAAGAGCCCTGGTTTATCAACCTTAAAACAAGTATGTCTTATAATATAGGTAAGTTCAATAGGGTTTGGTGGGGGTTCGGAAAACGGTTTCTTTTGGCTGGATCAAATAACTATTACGAATTCGCCTTTTGAGGAGTGGGTTTTCAGGTGGTTGGCTATTTCTTGAGGTTTAGCGCGGATCACCTCTTCAAATTTCTTGGTCAACTCCCTTGCGCAGACGATTTGTTTTTCGCCGAAGATTTTTTGTATGTCCTCTAATGTCTTATAGATACGGTGGCAGGATTCATAAAAAACGATAGTATAATCTAGTTTTGCGAGCTCCTTTAAGCGGTTTTGTCTTGAGATCTGTTTGGCAGGAAGGAAACCCTCAAAAATAAATTTATGAGCTGGTTTTCCTGAAAGCACGAGCGCATTCACAAAAGCAGTTGGTCCAGGAATAAAAGTAATTGGTATAGAACTGGTTATGGCAAGATTGATGAGGTTATAGCCCGGGTCAAGGATGCCGGGAGAGCCTGCATCAGAGACAAGCGCGACATCTTTTCCTTCTTTTAAAAGCCCAAGGAGATAGTCCCCTTTGACAAAACGGTTTTGCTGGAAGAAACTTGTTGTGGGTGTCTTAATTCCATAATGCTCAAGCAGGATCCTGGTATGGCGGGTGTCTTCGCAGGCGATCAGATCCGCTGATTGTAAAACTTCAACTGCGCGGTAAGTGATATCTTTTAGATTGCCTATTGGAGTCGCAACAATATACAGCATTATTCCACGGTTACTGATTTTGCGAGGTTGCGGGGCTGGTCAACGTCGCAGCCGCGTTTGACTGCGATGTGGTAAGCTATTAATTGTAAGGGTAATGCGACCAAAAGCGGAGAAAACAACTCGCTGCATCTGGGAACGTAGATGGCCTCTTCTGTCTGCTCTTTTAATTTTTCATCCCCGCGCGTGCCGATCGCAATGATCTTTCCTTTTCTTGCTCGGATCTCCTGCAGGTTCGAGATCATCTTTTCGTAGACTTTGGATTCGCAGGCAATGCAGACGACTGCCCGGTATTCATCTATCAATGCAATAGGCCCGTGTTTCATCTCTCCTGCCGCATAACCTTCTGCAGGGATATAGGAGATCTCTTTTAATTTCAATGCGCCCTCAAGCGCAGAGGGGAAATTGATATTTCTTCCCAGGAAAAGGAACGAACCGAAATGCGAATGCTGATGCGCAAGCGCTGCTATGGCCTCTTGTTCTTTTAGGATCTCTTTTTGAAGCTCGGGTATTTTCTTTAATTCATCGATAAGGCTGTTGATCTTGTCCTGTGAGAGGATATTTCTTATTCCGGCCAGGTAGAAGGCGAAAATATAAAGCGCCATCAGCTGGGCAGTGTACGCCTTTGTGGATGCAACTCCGATTTCAGGGCCAGCGTGGGTATAGATTATTCCGTCTGATTCTCTTGTAAGGGTAGAACCGAGCACATTACAAACGGCAAGAATCGGGGCCCTGTGTTTTCTTGCCTCCCTCACTCCTGCAAGAGTATCGGCTGTTTCTCCTGATTGGCTTATCGCGATTACCAGCGTTGATTCGTCAATCAAAAGATCCCTGTATCTGAACTCGCTCGACACATCCACTGAAACCGGGATCCCGCACAAAGATTCAATAATATATTTGCCTACGAATCCCGCATGATAAGCTGTGCCGCAGGCGACAATTGCAATGTTCTTTATATTTTTAAGTTTTTCTTCGGGGATATGCTGCTCCTCGAAAGATATCCTGTTTGTGTCTTTGTCCACTCTTGCGCTTAAAAAGTTTTCCAGGATCTTCGGCTGCTCGTTGATCTCCTTAAGCATAAAGTGGGGATAGCCTGTTTTCTGGGCTTGAGTTATATCCCAGTTTATCCTCGTAGGCGCCTTTGGAATTTCTTTCCCAGAAAAATCTGTGACCTTTACTTTATCTTTTGTTAAAACTGCGATTTCGTTTTCGTTTAGGAAAATTATGTCCTTTGTGGAATCAAGTATTGCCGGCGCGTCCGATGCAATAAAATTCTCTCCCTTTCCCACTCCTACGATCAAAGGGCTTCCGAGCCTTGCGCCGATCACTTTGTCGGGCTCGCGGCTTGAAATAACGCCAATGGCAAACGCGCCTTCCAATTGCGCGATTGCTTTTCTGACTGCTTCCTCAAGGCTTGCGTTCTTATAAAATTTCTCTATCAAATGCACGATGGCTTCTGTGTCTGTCTGGCTGGTGAATTTATGGCCCTCTTTTATAAGTTCGTCTTTTAATTTTGTGTAATTCTCTATGATGCCGTTGTGGACAAGCGCTATCTCGCCTTTACAATCATGATGCGGATGCGCATTTGCCTGGTTGGGAGCTCCGTGCGTAGCCCATCTGGTATGGGCAATGCCCGTAAAACCCTCAAGAGGCTTTTTGCTCAAGATGTTTTCCAGGGCGCTGATCTTGCCGGGAGATTTTCGGATTGAGATTGCGTTTTTTTTAGGAAGGATCAATGCCATGCCGCTGGAATCATAACCGCGGTATTCCAGGGATTTTAATCCGGCCAAAAGTATTGGCTGGGCCTGTCTTGGACCGATATAACCGACTATTCCGCACATAGAATTTAGCGTCCCCAACCGGATTTGAACCGGTGTCGAAAGCTTGAAAAGCTTTTGTCCTAGACCAGGCTAGACGATGGGGACTATAAGTTATTAGTTGGGAGTTCATAGTTAATAGTTCTTAGTTGGGGCTTCGCGACAATGAGAGCGGGAACACTGCTAACAACTCCTAATTATGAACTATCGACTACCAACTGTTCTATTCTTCTTCTTCTTCAGCAATCACAGGAGCAACGCAGGAAACACGGTCTTTATCCTGCAATTTTATCAGACGGACGCCCTGGGCTGAACGGCCGGTAGCGCGGATATCTTTTACGGCGCAGCGCAAAAACATACCGTTCTCCGTGATGACCATCAATTCGTCATTATCGTTTACTGTTTTAAGGACGACTGCCTGGCCGTTCTTATTTGTAACTTTGATATTTATAATACCTTTGCCGCCTCTTCTGGTCAACCGGTATTCTTTTGCCAGGGTGCGCTTCGTAAAGCCCAGTTCAGTCACTGTCAAAATGGTCACGTCTTTTTCAACAAGCACCATAGAGATGACATCGTCTTTTTTCCCCAAAGAAATCCCTTTTACCCCGCGCGCAGCCCTTCCCATATCGCGCACCTGGCTTTCAGGGAATCTGATTGCCTTGCCTTCTTTTGTGCCGATCAAAAGCTCCTGCTTGCCGTCAGTGAGGCGGACTTCTATAAGCTCGTCGTTTTTATCCAAGGTAATGCCGATGATCCCGCCTTTTCGCGGGTTGCTGTAGGCATCAAGGCGCGTCTTCTTTATCGAACCCCGTTTTGTGACCATCACCAAAAATTTATCGGCTGAAAATTCTCTGACGGGAATGGTCGAGCTGATTTTATCTTCGGATTTTGTCTGCAGCAAATTAACGATGGCCTTGCCTTTTGAGACCCTGCTTGCCTGAGGTATCTCATAGACTTTCAGCCAGTGCGCCTGCCCTTTATCGGTAAAGACCAAAAGATAATCCTTTGTCGAGGCAACAAATAAATGCTCGATAAAATCCTCTTCCTTGACTTCCGCTCCTGTCACTCCCCTTCCGCCGCGTTTCTGCTTGCGGTATGCGCTCACAGGAAGGCGCTTGATGTATCCGCCGTGGCTTATCGTTACAACAACGTCTTCGTCGGCAATTAAATCCTCCACTTCAAGCTCTTCTACTTCTCCGACAATATCGGTCCTTCTCTCGTCACCGTATTTCTTCTTTAATTCCTCGAGTTCGTCTTTAATGATGCCTTCTATTTTTTTCTCGGATGCTAAAATCGATCTGCATAATTCTATTTTTTTGAGAAGCTCAAGATATTCAGCCTCTAGCTTGTCTCTTTCAAGGGCAGTTAAACGCTGCAGCTGCATTTCCAAGATCGCCTGCGCCTGGATCTCTGAAAAGTCAAACTCTTTCATAAGATTTTCTTTTGCCAAAGCTACGGTCTTAGAGGTCTTTATGACCTTGATGATCCTGTCAATGAACTTTAAGGCGATCTTGAGACCCTCAAGTATATGTGCCCTCTTTAAAGCCTTGTCCAATTCAAACTGCGTGCGGCGCCTGATAATGACTTTCCTATGGCCGATGTAACAATCCAGAATCTGGCGCAGATTCAATACCCGCGGCCTGTTATCTACAAGCGCAAGCATTATAATGCCAAAGGTGGTTTCAAGCTGCGTGTGTTTAAAGAGCTGGTTTAAAATTATCTGCGGCTCGGTATCTCGCTTAAGCTCGATGACTATGCGCATTCCGTCTTTATCCGACTCATCCCGGATGTCTGAAATGCCTTCTAATTTTTTGTCTTCGACTAATGTCGCGGTCGCTTCGATCAGAGCTGCCTTTTGCACCTGATAAGGAATCTCTGTGACGACTATCTGGTCTTTGCCGTTTTTCTGATGCTCTACAGTTGCGCGCGCCCTTACCGTTACTTTTCCTTTTCCCGTGTTATATGCCTCTTTAATGCCGCTTTTGCCGCATATGACTCCGCCGGTCGGGAAATCAGGCCCTTTCACATAACGCATTAAATCCTTTATCTCGGCTTCGGGGTTATCCAGTATATAAATAATCGCCTCAGCGACTTCCGATAGATTATGCGGAGGGACATTTGTCGCCATGCCAACGGCAATGCCGCTTGAGCCGTTGACTAAAAGGTTCGGCAATGCAGCAGGCAATAACAAAGGCTCCTGCAAAGAGGCGTCGAAGTTCGGCCCGAAATTTACGGTGCCTTTATCGATATCCCTTAGCATCTCGTCGGCAATCGCCGCTAAACGCGCTTCTGTATAACGCATTGCTGCGGCGGAATCACCGTCGACCGAACCGAAGTTTCCCTGGCCGTCAACAAGAGGATAGCGCAAAGAAAAATCCTGCGCCATTCTGACCAATGTGTCATAAACTGCGGTGTCGCCGTGAGGATGATACTTTCCAAGGCAATTGTGCACCAGCATCCCGTTTGCGACAAATTCGTGGTCATCCTGGACCTGTATATCATATGTGGGCTCGGCATCAGCTTCTATGATGCCTCCGACCCTGACAAAATATAGTTTCTGCTCCAAGACCATATCTATGAACTCTGCCAAAGGCGAATCTAATCTGCGTAATTTTTCCAGGATCCCCCAGTCAACGATCTGCGAAATTTTTAAAGGCTTCTGACGCAAATCAGAAGAATACCTGATCTTTGAGCCTGTCCGGTATTTAATGCCCATCCTGAATTTATCGCCGGCTTTATCTTTATACCAGCCGCTTCCTAAATGTAAATCGCTTAAGTGCTCAAATATAATACTGCCGGCGTAAGGGATGGCATCGAGGCTGCTCCAGCAATCGCGCTGGACTTTAGTCAGCATCCCGATAATGTTTTGGCTCTTTTGCTTATCTGCCAGGCTTAAGACAGATGCCAGGGCATGCGCATGCACGCCTCTGAATTCCAGGCTGTAAAAATTATGGCGGTCTATTATCATTCTGCCGTTGACAACATGTTGGCCTCTTGGCTCCTGAGCATATTGAACTGACAGTATGTTTTGATGCTGGAGAAGAAGCTGTAACTGCCTGATCAACGAAGGCGAAATAGAGCCGTAGTGGATAACATTCCGGTTTGAATGGATCGAACCGTCTCCTTCGATAAGCCCGGAGACAAACGCAACAACAACATCTTCAGGGCTTACAAAAATCTGGACAGGAATCTTCTTTGTAAACGCGCCCATGCCTGTTAAGGCAAAAGCCCCGGACAGGAATTGGTTGATTTCTTTTTTGTGAATACGGATCTGAAAGCCCGTATTCTGCTTTACCCCTTGGCTGCCTGCATATTTATATTTGAGAATTTCAATATTAGCTTCATATTCGAACTCTTTGCTTAGTATTTCTTTGATCCTCTCGATCACCTCTCTTGCATTCGAATAAAAACACAGCCTGCCGCTTGCCTTCTCGATCCAGCCGTCAGACAATAAAAAGCCGAGCATATAAGCGATGTTGGCGTTTAGATAAACGGCTTTCCCGATTTTAAGATGACCCAGCAAAATCTGTTCTTTGACCTGGGCGCCTTCGGCTTTGACAACAATATAATCGCTGGAGGTTAATTCCTTTGCTTCTTTCCATACAAAATCCAGCCCAGGAGTCAAAACCTTAAATTTCTGCGAGCGTGTAGCCGTGTTAACAATGCCGTTTTCCAGCTGAATGCGCAATAGCTTCTGCGCGGGCATTTCATACAAAGCAGTGACCTTTTTAAGCGCGTCCTGGGTATATGCCATGTCCCCCACCTGAATATTCTGAATGGGGATGAGGCCTTTATCAGTAAGCACCATTGTGTCTTTTACAAAACACTCTCCAACGATCCTGGCTGACTTCTTAAAAGGTTTGTGGTGTTCAAGGCCCAGGTCCAGCATCGCAAAAAGGATCCTGCGGTGCACCGGCTTTAGCCCGTCCCGCACGTCAGGCAATGCGCGGCCTACGATAACGCTCATCGCGTAATTTAAATACGAATCCTTTACTTCGGATTCGATCGATACAGGGACTACTTTTTCGTTTCGTGTGTACATAGGCTTTAAACGACCCGTCCTTCTTTGCGCCCGACAGCTTCTTTAATCTTTGAATAGAAACTTATATCGATTGCAAACCAAAGGGGCAACAGAAACAGGCTGATTAAAAAATGATACGCCGTTCCGAACATGTATGCTGCCTGCTGTGTTTTAAACAACCCGCCCATAAAAAATAAAGGCAATATCGCCAATACAGAGACCAGGCCAAACAAGAAATACACCCCGACCAAAGGTGTCACGTAATTTCTCACCAGAGAATAGCTGCGCTTCAAAGATGCGACGGGCGAAAGGCTTTCCAGAACGCAGACAATACCGAACAATGACCACCTGATCCCGAAGTAAACCAGCACACAGATGGCCGGGATTACAAAGGCCGCTAAGGCTATTGCGCCCATAGCAATTTTACCCGATGCGAAAAGGCCTCCTGCTATAAAACCAGCTAACACAGCGCTGAGGATAAAGAGCCCAGCCGAAAACAAATAATACAGAATCATTGCGCCGGCATAAGGCAAAAAACGCGTCCTTGCATCTTTAATATCCTTAGCCCAAAAACCGCCTTGCTCTTTTTTACCCAACTCGATTATAAAAGATATTGCGGACCAAATACCCACCAGCAATCCTATTAAAGACATCATTAACGACAGGCCTGTCGGCCTGGCTCCTGGCTTGACAGGGCCGGACAATATCCATATAAATCCGTTTAATAAAAGCATTGGGGCATAAAAAATAAGATAAATCGTGCTAAGGCTGGAAAATTTTGACCACCAAAGCCTGGATCCGGAACTAAAGACTTCAACCGGAGAAACGTTGTTCTTAACGGCTTCCTGTCCCATATTTATACTCCCATATGTTATATGTCCAGGTTTTTCACCTGATGCGCATAATCTTCAATAAACTTTCTGCGCGGCTCGACCTGGTCTCCCATTAAAACAGTGAACATCTCATCGGCTTCGACTGCGTCTTCCAGCACCACTTTTAATAGCGTGCGTTTTTCGGGGTCCATTGTAGTTTCCCAGAGCTGCTGCGGATTCATCTCACCGAGACCTTTATATCTTTGGATGTGCATTCCCTTTGTCGCCAATTCTTTTATAAAGCCGAGCACGTCCTTTAAAGAAGCGCAATCTTTTTGCTCTTGCTCTTCCTTAATCGTGTAAACCGGCTTTAGCTTTTTAGCTGCTTCTGCGCTTGAAGCCTCTTTTGCCTGCGGAGCGATTTCGCTAGCGTAAGTAGAAAAATCCAGCCCTAATTTCTCAATTTTTGTTATTATCGCATCTATGTCTGGTGCTTCAAAAAGCTCAAGCACATCCCGTTCAATCTCCTTGCCCTCTTTTTCAGTTAAATCAGCTAATTCATCGTCAGAATAGACAAAATGGTCTTTTGCCTCCACTTTTACCCTATAAATAGGCATTTTTTTGGTCTTTGAGTGTCTAAGAGTTAAGTATTTTGTGAAATTTACTCCCTTTTTGTCTAAATTCTTACCTAGCTTCTCAAGTTCAACTAAAAGCTTCAAAAGTTCGCCAAATTGATGGTCAGTAAAAGCATGCTTATCTTTAACTCTTTCAAGGAGTTGTCCCTCTCTGCCCAAATCTAAAACAAGCTCATTCATCTGCTGTTCTGTTTCAATATACTCTTCCCTGCTGCCTCTTTTTATTTTATAAAGCGGCGGCTGGGCAATATAGATATATCCATCTACAATAAGCTTGGGTAAGTGGCGATATAACAGTGTTAGCAAAAGGGTTCGTATGTGCGAACCGTCAACATCAGCATCTGCCATTAATACGACTTTGTGGTACCTTAGTTTTCCAACATCGAACTCTTCGCCAATGCCTGTACCCAGCGCAGTTATAACAGTACGGATTTCCTCGTTGGACAGGATTTTATCCAGCCTTGCCTTTTCAACGTTTAAGATTTTTCCCTTGATCGGAAGTATTGCCTGGAATCTTCTGTCACGTCCTTGTTTTGCGCTATTGTGAACGAAAACCCCGCTTGCCAGAGCAAAATTATGCGTGCGGGGAATCTCGATATCATACACATCCATCTTTTCAAAAAGGGCGTCAACACGTTTAACCTTATGGTTATAATTCTTAACCGCATCCAATAATTGGGCCTTATCGCCGGAAAAGAATCGGTGCAATAATGTCTGCATCTTTAAAATATTGGGCATGCGCTTGCGCTGTCCTGCTCTTTCTCTGTCATATAAATCTATGTCGCCGAAGGAATCATACGCCTTTTTGGCAAAAGCAAGGCTTTCTTTTAAATACGTCCTGCTGTAGGCGGCTTTTCTTGCCTGACGGAAATCTTCGGTCCATTGATTTTTTGTTTTTTGGCTGCGCCATGCCAAAAGTTCCTTATCCATCCATTCGGCTTTTGATTTTCCAGCCAACAATCTCCTTGCTTCAGGATGATCATAAAAATATTGCTTTACCCTGAAGGCCTGTTTTTGTCTGTTTATTTCATCCGCCCAATATTTCCTTTGAGCAACATTAAGCATGGAATTGTTTTTGTTGCGATAGTCAGCGTTTGTGCGGTAAAATTCCAGAAAACTCTCTGCCATGAATTTTTTGTAAGCAGGATCAGCCCATTGCGTTTTAGCCTTGTTACTCAGCATTTCTCCGAAACGATTTTTTATGGTTTCGGAAATCTTCCTGCGATATTCTGGTTTTCGCTTCGCCGCATTACATTTTTCTATCGCTTCTTTCGTATGAAGCGTCTTCTTCACAAGCTGTCTATGAATATTAAGATGCTGCCCTTTGGGCACCCTTACAATATTATTCGGATTGTTATTCAGTTTATTAAAATCGATGTGGTGTTTGTGCGGCCCGTTATTTTCGGAATATACGCCCCTCTCCAAATTATACCTGTCTGCAAGGATGTGCGTAAAAATCCATTTATGCGTCTTGGGGCTCAAAAACATCTCATACCCCTCAATGGTAATTCGGCCTCCCTTGGAAGATATTTTCCTGCGTAAAGGCATTAAGCTCATGTTGGGAAGAAGGCGCTTTGCCTGAACAAATGTCCCGTCACGCAACATAAATTTATGGTCCGGTGTGCATATAATAACTTCGTCATTATCTAAAGCAACGCGGATAACCTCAACATTGCTTTTTGTTTTTCTCGGGAAAAGAATTTTTTCTATACCGATGCTGCCGTCGTCTTTAATTGTATAACAATAATTGGTTTTCCCTGCCGCGCATTCTTTTCCGAGCTCTTTAAAGCTTAGTTCGCGGCCATCGGCCAGCGCAACCTTTGTGTCTCCGGCAAAACAGCCACCGGCTGAATCGCCTTCCACAATGTAGAGCTCGCATAGCGCAGGGTCTTTTTCAGAGCAATCAGCCAATTTTCCCGGAAGCCCGCCGGAATCAAGCGCGCCTTTTCTGCGGGTCAATTCGCGAGCCTTACGCGCAGCCTCCCTTGCCCTTGATGCAAGCACAACCTTGTCTACTATTTTATTTGCGACAGGAGGATTCTCTTCAAAAAAGCCTGTCAGCGCGTCAAACACAGTCGAGGCGGTCAAGCCCTCGACTTCGGAATTTCCCAGCTTAGTCTTGGTCTGTCCTTCGAATTGGGGATTCGGGATTTTGACAGAAATAACCGCAGTCAGCCCTTCCCTGACATCATCTCCCGAAATTGCAATTTCGTCTTTGATAAGATTTTTGCTTTTTGCGTACTGGTTTATAGCGCGGGTGAGCGCTGATTTAAAACCAGACAGATGGGTCCCTCCCTCAATTGTATTGATGTTGTTTGCAAATGAATAAATGCTCTCGGAATATCCGTCGTTATACTGGACAGCGGCCTCAAAGAAAATCCCCTCTTTTTCCTTTTCAAAATAAATGACTTTGTTGTATAAAGGGTTTTTGTTCTTGTTTAAGTACTCGACAAACGAGACGATGCCTCCGGAAAATTTAAACACCGTTTCTTTTTCGCTGCGCTCGTCTTTTAATGTGATCTCTAAACCCTTATTTAAAAACGCCAACTCCCGCAGCCTCTGCGAAAGGATATCGTACGAAAACTCTATTGATTTGAATATCTCTTTGTCGGGCTTAAAGATCACTTTGGTGCCTGTATTTTTTGATTTGCCGATTACAGTCAGCTTTGATGCTGTCTTTCCGCGTTCGTATCGCTGGTGATAGATTTTCTCGTCGCGTTTTACCTCCACCTCCAGCCAATAAGAAAGGGCGTTGACTACGCTCACCCCTACGCCGTGCAGGCCTCCCGAAACTTTATAGACGCGGTGGTCAAATTTTCCTCCCGCGTGCAATTTTGTAAGCGCGACCTCGACCGCCGGCTTCTTTTCTGTCTTGTGCATGTCAACGGGGATGCCGCGGCCGTTGTCGGAAACGCTTACGCTGTTATCGGAGTTTACGACTATATCTATTTTGGTGCAGAAACCCGCTAATGCCTCATCAATAGAGTTGTCGACTACCTCATACACCAGGTGGTGAAGGCCGCGGGTAGCTGTATCGCCGATATACATCGCAGGCCTGCGCCTTACGGCCTCAAGCCCCTCTAATACCTGGATGGAGGTCGCGTCATACGCCTTTTGCTTTCCGACTGCGCCTTCCTGTTTATCGGGTTTTGCGTCTTTGGGTTTTTCTTCTTTCTTCATCACTTCTCCCTGAAAAATTAAATAAGTTTACCACTATTTTTTACTATTGCAATGTTTTTTGCTTTTTTGCGCCGGGCTGCCTATGCTAAAACTTATGTTTTTTATCCCAGGCAGGTCCTCGGAAAACCGGGTGATCAATGCGTCTTTTCGCAAGTTAAGATAATAAAGCCAGGTCGAGCTGTCGACTTTAAGCCTTAATACGCCCTTTGCAAAAGAAGAAAACTTGACGTGGCTTAATTCTTTTCTTGCCAGGCCTTTCTTTAACAGGTCTTCCGGATTTTCAAAAGAGGCCTTTTCTTTTTTCTCTCTTAAGTCCCGGAGTATCGATGTTATCGTCTGTTTGATCGGTTCCACGGCAGTAAGTCTCTGTGCTATCCCAGCCTCATGGGAAGAACAATATAAACATAACCCTCTGCCCTTATTACGCCTGACTTTTCGCTGCCAGTGACTTCCAGCTCTATTGTTTCAAGGCTTAAGGTCTTAAGAACGTCTGTCAGATAGTTCGGGTTAAAGCCTATCGCCATTTCTTTGCCGCTGTAATCTATCGCTACTTCTTCTCTGGATTCCCCTATATCCGGGGTTGATTTGGAGACCACCATCTTGTCTTTGAATATTTCCAATTTTACCGCCTGGTAATCTGGGGTAGTCAGAAGCGCTGCCCTCTTTACCGCCAATAAAAACCGGTCCCTGTCGACCCTGACTTTGTTTTCCGACTGCGCAGGTATAACCTGCTGATAATCCGGGAACTCGCCTTCGATCAAACGCGAAATTATGAGCGCATTTTTAAAATCAAATAGCGCCTGGTTAGGGCCTATGACCAAAGATACCTCGCCTTCGTCCTGAAGATTGCGCAATAATTCCTGTATTGTCTTAAGCGGCACTATGATGTTTATCTCTTTGCTGATAGGCTGGGTCAGTTTGTTTTTAGCGATCGCGAGCCTTTTTCCGTCGGTTGCAACCATCACTATCTGGTCTTTGTTCATCTTAAAAAGTATGCCGTTTAAAATATACCTTGTCTCGTCGAGAGAGACGGCGAACACAGTCTGATTCAGCATGCCTTTTAATGTTTTTTGTTCGAATTTTACAACTTCCCTGTCTTTAAACTCCGGCAGTTTTGGAAACTCTTCCGAGGGCAATCCAATGATCTTAAACTGGCAGTTTTTTGTCTCAATTATAACGATGTTGTTCTTTTTTGTGTTGATCTCGATTGTTTCGTCGGACAATTCCCTGATTATGCCGCTAAACCTGCGCGCAGGCAATGTTATTGCCCCCTGCTCTTTTATTTCCACAGGTATTACACAGCTTATTCCTATATTAAGATCCGTGGCTGTTAATCTTAAACCGTCTTTTTGTGTCTCTATTAAAAAATTAGACAATATAGGTAAGGTTGTTTTTGCGCTTATGACGTTTTGAATAGTGTCTATGCCTTTAATCAGCACATTTTTTTCAACTTTGAAATTCATATCCCCCCCTTAGATTATTATTTATTATATTAAAAGATTAAAATAGTATTAATAGTAGTGGTGTTTAGTCCCTGTTAAAAAAGACATAAAGGCCAAACTTTTCAATGTTTATAGAAAAAGAAAGCATTTGATAAGCAGTGGATTTATTGTTGGATCACTTTAATAATTTTATCAACCTTATCTTTCAAAAGCTCATTCTGTTTTAAATTCACTTTTATCTTATTATAAGAATGCAAGACGGTCGTGTGGTCCTTGCCGCCGAAACAATCGCCGATTTCGGGAAAAGAAAGATCAGTCAATTCCCTGCTTAAATACATGGCTATCTGGCGCGGCAATACTATGTTTTTGTTCCTCCTTCTAAGTTTCAAGTCTTGAAGCGTTACCCCGTATTCTTCGACAACGCAGCGCTGTATAAAATCAACAGTAATAAGTTTTTTGGGCTCCCTCAATAAATCCTTCAGCACCTCTTTGGCTAATTCCAGAGTGATGGGCTTTTCTTCCAAAAGAGAATACGCTATTGTGCGTATAAGCGCTCCCTCAAGCTCCCGGATATTCGTCTTTATGAGCTGGGCGATAAAAAAGATCACGTCGTCAGGCACAGAAACCGGCTCCCGTTCGATCTTCTTTTTTAAGATCGCGACTCTTGTTTCCAGATCAGGCGGCTGGACATCTGTTGTCAGCCCCCAGCTGAATCTGGAAACAAGCCTTTCCTGCAGGTTCGCTATTTCTTTAGGCGGCCGGTCAGAAGAGATTATGATCTGCTTGCGGCTGTCGTATAAAGCATTAAATGTGTGGAAAAACTCTTCCTGCGTGGACTCCTTGCCCGCAATAAAATGAATGTCGTCAAGCAAAAGAACATCTACGTTTCTAAACTTCGCCCTGAACGCGGAAGTAGAGTGGTGCTGGATAGCGTCTATAAGCTCGTTGGTGAACTTTTCCGAAGGAAGATAACATATCTTTGGGGCGGTGGACTTTGTTTTTATATGATGGCATATTGCCTGCAAGAGATGGGTTTTTCCCAGCCCCACCCCGCCGTATATAAACAGAGGGTTGTATGTTTTTCCCGGCGCTTCCGCAACTGCAAGCGAATAAGCGTGCGCGTGTTTATTTGAAGCGCCCAATATAAAATTTTCAAAAGTATAGCGGGGATTTAAAGACAGAGAATCAGGGCCTGCGTCTGAAGCTTTTGGCTTGACTTGTTCTTTGGCCGGCAGCCCTTTCGTTTGCCCTCCAGGCTTCTGGCTGACTTCGAATATGACCGCAATGTTTTCTTTAGAAGCCTCGCTCAGCGCCTCTTCTATCGCTGATTTATGATGTTTGTCTACCCACTCCATGAAGAAAGAATCAGGGGCTTCAAGCACAAACTTGCCTTCTTTCTTTGATTTTGGCTGTAAAGGCAGTATCCAGGTTTGGAAGACCTGTTCCGCAATCGAGCCTTTTAAGTGCTCCAGGGCGTCTTTCCAGATGGGTTGGAAGTCTTTCATGGCTTAATTCAGGCTATCCACAGTTTATTCACAGACTGGATAACTTTGTGGAAAAAGTCAATTGGGGTTTTTAAATTATGAAGACAGCTAAACCAGCTAACATTATACTTATTTTTTTTTAGCAGTCAACAGAAATAACTTAAGGGTCGCCCGCCTTCATTCTTTGGCATCCGCGCAAAGAGAATAAATCAAGCCAGAGACCAAAGACTAAGTGTTGACTTAAGTTTTAATTATGCTATAATAATCAACAATTTTAAAAAAGGAAATGAAAAATGAAAAAGCATATAAAGACTAGGTCGAATATCGTCGGGAAACGCAGCCAGGGATTCTTGATCAAGATGGCTACTAAGGACGGCAGAAAGACCATTTCCCGCCGACGGAGAAAAGGAAGAAAACGGCTTTGTATTTAATTTCGCGAAAGTTGTTGATAGCCCCTCTTTGCTTTTATAAAAGGCATGTAAGCATATTGCTCCCCCCTGCCTGCAGGTTTTATCCGAGCTGTTCCGAATACTCTAAGCAGGCAATCCTGAAATACGGTGTTTTAAAAGGCACGATAAAGGCAGCGTGCAGACTGCTACGGTGTCATCCCTTGTCCGGTAAATCCGGATACGACCCATTGGTATAAAATTATGGAAAAAAAACTGTTTTTAGCCTTCTCTTTATCATTGTTGGTCCTGCTGGCCTGGTCCAGTTTCGTGTCTAAGCCTGTCAATAAGCAGCAAGCCTCAATTCCTGCTGAACAGGCCCTGAAGTCCGAGCTTCCCGCTGCTCAAACAAGCCAATCTATTGAGGTCCAAGCGCCAACCCAGTCTGAATTTGAGTTTTCTTCGGGGAAATCAAAAATTTTATTTATTGAGCCGCAGGCAGCAATAAAAGAGGTTATATTTGGTAATTATCAGTCATCCAGATTTGAGTTGAAACGAAGCTTATTGATCGGTGAAAAAAGCTGGGGATATGTCAGGCAAGACATTGGTAACAAACAAGTTAGCTATACTTACAGCGATTCGGAGAAAGTAATAACAAAAAAAATCAGTTTTGATAACTCTAATTATAGCATATATTTAGAGCTAAAAGTTCAAAATACTTCAACTTCCCCTCTGTCTTTAAATATCCCCTTGATTTTAGGAGCATTGGATCTGTCTTCAAAACAAAGCAGATTGAGCTACCAGGACATTTCAGTCAATGACGGTGAAAAAACAACTTATCCCAACATCAAAAAAGATGGCATTTTTACCACATTAAAATTTATTGGGTTACGGGATCGATATTTTTGCGCAATCATTGAACCCGAAGAAAAAACATATTCAGGGCTTATTAAAAAACTTCCTTCGGGAGAAACCGAAGTAAGCATTATATCTCCGGAATTAAAAATTGCTCCTGGCCAGGAAATAAAACAAAATTTTCATATGTACTTGGGGCCACAAGACTTAAAACTGATTAAGTCCGCAAATCCTGCTTGGCAGTCAGTTATTTATTTTGGAAAATTTGATATAATAGCTCAGATTTTGCTGAAAATGCTTGAATTTTCCTATAAGATTACGCGTAATTGGGGTTGGGCTATTATAATCTTAAGCTTAGCGATTTATCTTATTTTATACCCTTTGACATTAAAACAAATGAGGTCAATGAAGGAAATGCAGCTTTTGCAGCCACAGATCAAAGAGCTTCAGGCCCAATATAAAGATAACACCCAAAGGTTGAATAAAGAAACAATGGAATTATACCGCAAGCATAAAGTGAATCCCCTTGGCGGATGCCTACCAATGGTCTTACAAGTACCTATTTTCTTTGCGCTTTACCAGGTTCTGACAAGATCAATAGCTTTAAAAGGCTCGGGATTTCTCTGGATAAAAGACCTTTCTGACACTGATAAATTATTTCCATTTCCCGTTGAAATCCCGTTTTTGGGAAAAGATTTTAATGTTTTGCCGGTGCTAATGGCAATAGGAATGTTTTTTCAGCAAAAGTCCTCAATGTCCAATATGGGCAGCGGCTCTCAGGAGCAACAGAAAATGATGCAGATCCTTTTCCCGATAATGTTCGGCGTAATCTTTTATCAAATGCCGTCTGGCCTAGTGCTCTACTGGTTTATCAATAGCGCGCTGACTTTAATCTATCAATTAAAAATCAGCAAATCAAAATGAAAGACGAAAACAAAACCATTGAAGTCGAGGCCAAAACAGTATCTGAGGCTGTAAAAAAAGCCTTAAAAGAATTGGGCCTTAAAAGAGAACAGGTCAAAATAGAAATATTGAGAGAGGAAGAAAAGGGGCTTTTTGGCATGCCAGGTGCGAAACTTGCCAAGATCCGAGCAACAGTTTTATAATAAAAAAACTTCTTGACAATATAAACAAAAATAAGATAATTAAATTATATAGGAAACAGATAGTTCCACGAAGAACTTGGCCTAACTCCTTATATTGCAATGGGAAAAGCAATAGCCATATGTAACCAGAAGGGCGGAACAGGCAAAACAACGTCTGCAATCAACATTTCTGCATATATGGCATTATTAGGCAAAAAAGTATTGCTCGTTGATTTGGACCCTCAAGCCAATGCAACAAGCGGCCTTGGTATTGACAGACACAAAATAAAAGTCAGCACATATCACGTTCTTTTGGAAGAGCTAAATATTAAAGAAATACTTCAGCAGACTGCAATACAAAACTTGTTTCTTGCGCCGTCGAATCTTGATCTTACGGGAGCAGAAGTCGAGCTGGTCGGCGCCATGGGAAGAGAATACAGGCTAAAAAGGGCCTTGAGCTTAGAAAAAGACAACTTTGACTTTATTTTTATTGATTCTCCGCCATCGTTGGGTTTACTTACAATAAATGCTTTAACTGCAGCAGATTCAGTCATGGTCCCAGTACAATGCGAATATTATGCATTGGAGGGATTGTCTCAACTTATTAATACAGTTGATCTTGTGAAAAACAATCTCAACCCTAACCTGACAGTGGAAGGTATAATTTTGACTATGGCTGATTTCAGGACAAACCTTAGCAGAGAAGTAATACTCGAGGTAAAAAATAATTTTAAAGAAAAGGTCTACGAAACAGTAATTCCGCGAAGTATCCGCTTAAGCGAAGCCCCAAGTTATGGCAAGCCCATTGTTTTGTACGACAGGAACAATTTAGGAGCTGCAAAATATGAAGAATTGACAAGAGAGATCCTAGGTTTGACTGACACTCCAAAAGCAGAAGAAATCGACGTTGAAAACCGTATCAAAACCGTATCATCAAATCAAGAATAAGGAGAAAGACATGGAAAGAAGGGCATTAGGCAAAGGGATCAGCGCATTGATTCCAAGCGCTCCAGAAGAAGATAAAAGTAAGAAAATAGCTTTTCTTGCCACAGGCCTGATTAAACCAAACCCTTTCCAGCCGAGGGAAGATTTTGACCAGGAAAGCATGGAAGAACTGGTTCAATCGATCAGAGAGAAGGGCATTATACAGCCGGTTTTAGTAAGGCCAAAGGGAGACGGGTATGAGCTTATAGCAGGTGAGCGTAGACATAGGGCTGCTATGATTTTAAATCTCCATGAAATCCCGGCAATTATAAAAGAAGTGGAAGACCGGGATTCTTTAGAGCTGGCCCTTATTGAGAATCTTCAACGAGAAGAGTTGAATCCAATTGAAGAGGCGCATGCTTATCAGTATCTTGTTGAAAAATTCAATCTGACACAGGAAGAAGTTGCAGGGGTCTTAGGAAAGGCTCGAGTTTCAATAACAAACACCCTGCGCTTGCTAAAACTGCCCATAGAAATTCAGGAAGAGATCAAGAACAACAGGATTTCTTTCGGACACGGCAAAACTTTGCTGGAAATAGATGACGCAAACCAGCAGCGAAGAATGATGCATCGAATAATATCTAAATCCTTATCTGTTAGGGAGTTAGAAAATTTGATACGGTTGCGAAGGCCTAGAAGCCTAAAAATAAAATCAAGATTAAGTGTTTCGGCCTCAGATCCTATCCTTGCTGTCGTAGAAGAGCAGCTGCAGCATATTTTAGCTACAAGGGTAAAAGTAGTAAAAAAGAAAAAAAGAGGCCATATACTGATCGAGTTCTATTCCCAGGAGGACTTTGACAGGATCGTGGCAAAATTGAGAGGGGAATTCAAAATATGAGCCAGGCTGTTCTGATATTGATCAAGCCGGACGGATTAAAAAAGTCATTGACCGGCAACATACTTACGAGGCTCTCCGAGACAAAACTTGAAATCGTCGCTGCTAAAATTGTCAGGGTCTCCAAGGGGCTGGCAGAAGAGCACTATAAGCACCTGAGAGACAAGCCCTTTTTCGAAGAACTTATCAAATATTTAATGGGGGAACTGCACGACAGGCGCAAAGTAATGGCGTTGATCTATTGGGGCAAGGACGCGATTGAAAAATGCAGGGCGCTTGCGGGCGAGACCAATCCCGAAGAAGCCGATCCCACTTCGATCCGCGGCTCTTACGGAAGGATTCTAACTTCGGGGCTTTATGAAAACGCAATCCATGTTTCTTCCAACGAAGAAGAAGCGCAGAGAGAAATAAAACTCTGGTTTTCTCCCGACGAAATAATAGTGGATCTTTATCCCACGAAAGACGCGGTGGTCAAAGATGCCAATAAGAAGACATGGTCTTAAGAAAGAGGCTTAAAATGATACAAAGCATGACTGGCTTCGGAACAGCTGAGAAAAACATAAACGGATTCGGGACTGTTTCGGTAGAGCTGCGCAGCACAAACCATAAATTTTTAGAAACGGTATTGCATCTGCCGGAGGGATTTCTATCCGTCGAGGACAGGCTTAAGAAAATGGTGGAATCCAGCATTAAAAGGGGAAGGGTCACCTGCGTTGTTTCTCTTGTCGGCAAGACGCTTCCGGAAGTATCTGTTAACAGGCATCTTTTTTTGCGTTATCTTAAGACTACAAGAGAGCTGAGAAAGCTAAGCAATATATCCGAGGAAGTAAGCATAGACACCCTTATAAATCTTCCTGGAGTGATATCTCTTTCTGAGCGCAAGATCTCCCCAAACCGCATATGGCCGGGTTTTAAAAAAGCAATGGAGACTGCACTGAAAGATTTAGTTTCGATGCGCAGCAGGGAAGGCAAGGCTTTGTCCGGGCATCTTAAGTCCGGGATCGAGGAGCTTAAGGCAAGCAGCGAATTTATAAAGGAAAGGTTTAAAAAGGCCATCAGGGAAAAGTCCGAACAGTTAAAAAACGACGTCGAGAAGGCGGTTTTTTTAAAAGAGTCCGACATCACCGAGGAGACTGACCGATTGACTTATCACATAAAAAATTTTAAAAACAAGCTGGGTGTTTCCGGGCCCATAGGAAAAGAGCTGGATTTTATCTGTCAGGAGATGCAGCGGGAGGCAAACACAATAGGGGCGAAATCAGTGGATGTGCAGGTCTCAGGCAGGGTAGTCCAGATAAAAAGCCAGATAGAAAAGTTGCGGGAGCAGGCCCAGAACGTGGAATAAAAGGGGATTGTCTTGCAGTCCGGTCTGAACAAAGGGAAGATTTTTGTTATTTCAGGGCCTTCGGGCTCAGGAAAGACTACATTGGCGCAAAGCCTGTTGAAGGACAGGAAGTTAAAGAAAAAGATCGCCAGGTCAGTCTCTTTTACGACAAGGCCCAAAAGGTCCGGTGAAAAAAACAGAAAGGACTATTTCTTCATCAGCCAAAATGATTTTAAGGAGAAGTTGAAGGCCAAAAAAATCCTTGAATGGACCAGATATTTAGGTTATTATTACGGAACGGCAAAAGACTTTTTGGGGGCCCAACTTCGTAAATCAAAGGCAATAGTGCTCTGCCTTGACCTAAAGGGAGCAGCCGAAATAAAAAAGCTTTATCCCGGGATCACCACTACGATTTTTATCATGCCGTCTTCTTTGGACGAATTATACTCAAGGATAAAAAACAGGTGCAAGGATACAAAAGTGCGCGAGATAAGCAGGAGGCTTAAGCTTGCAGGCAAGGAAATCAGGGCCAAGAAAAGATACGACTATATAGTAGTGAATAAAGATCTGGAAGCAGCGGTAAGGGAACTAAAAGGCATAATCAATATCAATCTTAATTAAAGACGGGAGAGGCGGCATATGGAATATATTCCTTTAGAGAAGCTGTTGGACAAAAGTCAGAATTCAATCTATAAATTGGTGGTACTTGCGTCCAAGAGATCCTTGGAACTTTCAGAAGGGCAGGTAAGGCTGGTGGACAATGTCAATTCATCCACAAAGCCTTCCACAATAGCCCTGCAGGAAATTATCCAGGGCAAGATCAAGGTGAAGGTATAATATAAAATGGCAAAGAACAAAGAGATCATCCTGGGAGTGACCGCAAGCATAGCGATATACAAAGCCTGCGATATCGTCAGAAGGCTTAAAGAAAAGGGTTTTAATGTCACTGTCATAATGACAGAAAAGGCAGCCCAGTTCATAGCCCCTAGGCTTTTTGAAAGCCTGTCAGGGAACAAGGTGTATTGCTCGATGTTCGATGAGCCGCAGGGCTGGGATATTGAACATATTTCTCTGGCTGACAAAGCAGGCCTTGTTTTGATCGCGCCTGCCACCGCAAATATAATAGGAAAGATGGCTTCCGGGATCAGCGACGACCTTTTGACATGCGTCGTCTGCGCCACAAAAGCACAGGTTCTTATCTGTCCTGCCATGAACCAGAACATGTATAAAAACAAAATAGTGCAGGATAATATAAAGAAGCTGCGTTCGATAGGCTATAGATTCGTCGAGCCGCGTAAAGGACAGCTTGCCTGCGGCAAGGTAGGGATTGGCTGTTTGGCAGACGTTGATACGATTGTAAAGGAAGCGGCAAAGATTTAATAGAAAAGCTCGATATGGCGACGTAGCCAAGTGGCAAGGCAGCTGTCTGCAAAACAGCTATACAGCGGTTCGAATCCGCTCGTCGCCTCCATCTTGCAAGGCAGAGAAAAGGGCAGGGCTGCCAGAAAATAATTTGGGCAAGTGTCGGAATGGCAGACGATGGAGACTTAAAATCTCCCGTTCGAAAGAGCGTGAGGGTTCAACTCCCTCCTTGCCCATTAAAGAAATTTCGGGCTCATAGCTTGAGTTGGTTAGAGCGTTGTTCAAAAATTAAAGGGCGGTTAGCTCAGTTGGTTAGAGTACCACATTGACATTGTGGTGGTCGGAGGTTCGAGCCCTCTACCGCCCACCATTTAAAAATATGGATATAGATACTTTAAGACATTCCTGTTCGCATGTGATGGCCCAGGCAGTGAAAGAGCTCTGGCCCGAAGTAAAATTAGCCATCGGCCCGTCCATTGAAGACGGCTTTTACTATGACTTCGACAAAAAAGAGCCTTTTACCGACGAGGATCTGGCTAACATCGAAAAGAAGATGACGGAGATCATAAAGAAAAACGAGCCGTTTATCCGTCAGGAGACCTCAAAGGCAGACGCGCTCGCGTTATTTAAAAAATTAAACGAAAGCTATAAGCTTGAATTGATCAAAGACATCCCTGACGAAAAAGTCTCACTTTACAGGACAGGAGAAGGCTTTGTTGATTTGTGCCGCGGCCCGCACATCGAATCCTCCGGCAAAATAAAAGTGTTTAAGCTTTTGTCGGTCGCAGGCGCTTACTGGCACGGCATCGAGACAAATCCCATGCTGCAGCGTATTTACGGCACCTGTTTTGACTTGCAGAAAGAACTGGACGAATATCTTACAGACATCGAAGAGAGAAAGCTGCGGGACCACCGAAAACTTGGGCCTCAGCTGGAATTGTTTGATATTTATCAGGACGAGGCAGGGCCCGGCCTCGTCTTTTATCATCCAAAAGGCGCGCTGCTCAGAAAGACGATCGAGGATTATGAAAAATCAGAGCATTTAAAGCGCGGCTATCAGCTGGTCATTACCCCTCACATCATGCGGGCCGAGCTTTGGAAGGCATCCGGCCATTACGATTACTACAAAGAGAACATGTACACCTTTAAGATAGATGATAAAGAGTTTGTTTTAAAGCCGATGAACTGCCCGGGCCACATTTTGATTTACAAATCAAAGATCAGAAGCTATAAAGACCTGCCTGTAAGATTTTTTGAATTGGGCACTGTTTACCGCCATGAAAAAGCAGGGGTTATGCACGGGCTTCTTAGGGTCCGCGGTTTTACGCAGGATGACGCGCATATTTTCTGTCTGCCTTCGCAGCTAAAACCAGAGATAAAAGCCATTGTGGAATTTGTTTTTACGACAATGAAGGTATTCGGATTTCCTGACGTCGGAATCGAGTTGAGCACAAGGCCCGAAAAATACATAGGCTCGGAAGAAGACTGGAAGCTTGCCACCTCGGCCCTTGAGGATTCTTTGAAGGAGATGGGGCTGTCCTGCGATATCAATGAAGGCGACGGCGCTTTTTACGGCCCCAAAATAGACATTAAATTAAAGGATGCGTTGAAGCGTTCCTGGCAGTGCGCGACCATCCAATGCGATTTTGCCCTTCCTAAAAGGTTTAATCTGGAATACGTAGACCAAGACGGCAAACAGAAACAGCCGATTATGCTGCACCGGGTCTTATTGGGAAGCGTTGAGAGGTTCATTGCATGTCTTACAGAGCACTATTCGGGCGCATTTCCTTTGTGGCTTTCGCCGACTCAGGCAAGGGTCATTCCGGTAAAGGATGATTTTGCCGAATACGCCTTTAGTGTCAAGAAGCGCCTTGAAGACGCAGGTGTAAGAACAGAGTTAGACAGCAGGGCAGAAACGTTAAACAAGCGGATCCGGCAGTCAGAGGTCGAAAAAGTCCCCTATGTTTTAGTAGTCGGCGAACGCGAGGCTAAATCCGGCTCTGTTTCTGTGCGCAAAAGACGGTCGCAAGATCAGGGGAGTCTGCCCCTGGATGAATTTATAAAAAAGATCAAAGAAGAAATAGAAAACAGAGCCGAATGATGTAGCTCAAAAAGAGGGAGGTGGTCGTTATAAAAAAATTTATAAGGATAAACGACAGGATAAGGGTGGCAGAAGTGAGATTGGTAGGAGCCGAAGGAAATCAATTGGGCGTTGTGCCGATCGAGAAAGCAAAGGAACTTGCAAGCCAGAGCGAATTAGACCTGGTGGAAGTCGCTCCTCAGGCTGTGCCCCCGGTATGCAGGATAATGGATTTCAGCAAGTTTAAATACGACCAGGAGAAAAAAGAGCGGGAGGCCAAAAAGCATCAAAAAACCTGCCGCCTCAAGGAGATCAGGCTGCATCCGAATATCGACGAGCATGACTATCAGGTCAAGATCAAACAGGCAATGGGGTTTTTACAGAAGAAAGACAGGGTCAAGGTAGACCTTTTCTTTAAAGGCAGGCAGATAGAACATATGGATCTGGGGAGAAAAATACTGGACAGATTCATTATAGACACTCAGGCTGAAGCAACAGTAGAGAAAGAGCCTGTCCTGGAAGGCAAAGTTTTGTCTTTTGTGCTTGCGCCGAAGAAGGGGAAAGGTTAGAAAAAATAACCGTATTTTCTTATATGCGCTAACCCTGCCATAAGGCAGGAGTGTATTTATCTTTTTCATATCTTTGCCAAGAACAACAATAAGAACGGAGAACAAAATACCATGTTAAAATTAAAGACGAAAAAAGGCGTTGCAAAAAGATTCAAGATGACCAAAAAAGGGAAAATAAAGTATTTCCCCGGAGGCAAAAGCCATCTGCAGACTAATAAAGACTCTAAAAAGATCCGCAGATTAAGAAGGGCAAGCATAGTGGTCAACAAAAAGGAGATCAAATATCTAAAAAAAATGTTGCCTTACGGCTAGGGTTAAGTATCGGCAACCAAGTTGCGATGGACTTTTAGGCAAGAATAATTTATAATAAGATAGCCAGCGGATGAAGGGAGTATTGTTATGGCAAAAGTCAAACACAGCAAAACTACAAAAGAAAGAAAGAAGAAGGTATTAAAGCAGGCAAAGGGCTTCTGGGGCGACCGCAGCAAACAGTTCCAGCAGGCGCGCAGGGCGCTTATGCACGCTTTGGTATACAGCTATCGCGACAGGCGCGTCAGGAAGCGGGATTTCAGAAAACTTTGGATCGCCAGGATAAATGCGGCTTGCAGGCAAGAGGGCATCACGTATAGTAAATTCACGAACGGCCTTAAAAAAGAAAAGGTCGCCCTTGACAGAAAGATGCTGGCAGATTTAGCCGTAAAGGACATCAATACCTTTAAGAAGCTGATAGAGCTTGTAAAGAAATAAAACAGATGTTTTGTAGAGCGTTAACGCAATTAACGCGCTAAACGAGCCAATCGAAAAATGTATGTAATAATCGTAGGATGCGGGCGGGTCGGGTCGGAGCTGGCCAATCTTTTGGCCAAAGAAGGTCACAATGTCGTAATAATAGACAGGGACCAGAATTCTTTCAGCCGACTCGGCAATACTTTTAACGGTTTGTCCCTGCAGGGCAATGGTTTTGACCTCTCTTTATTGAAACAGGCTGGAATAGAAAAAGCCGATGCCTTCTGTTGCGTGACAAACGGCGACAACACGAATTTAATATCGGCCCAGGTGGCCAAGAAGATATTCAAGGTCCCGAAAGTCATTGCCAGGGTATACGACCCCAGAAGGGCCAATATCTACAAGGCATTAGGGCTTGATATTTTAAGCGGCACCATGCTTTTTGCCGCGATGATAAGAGACAAGATCGTCGAAAGCAGATTTTCAAGCTATCTTATCGAGACAAAAGACCTCGGCGTAATCGAAATCGAAGTCAAAAAAGACCTGATAGGAAAAACCGTCCAACAGATAAACATGCCGGAAGAATTCATGGTGGTCGCGATAAGAAAGATCGAAGGCATGATAATTCCTGAGCCCCAGAAGGTTTTAAAAGAAAAAGACATATTGATGGCTGTCGTTAAAGTCGGAAGCCTCAAAAAGATAAAAGACAGATTCGGTTTATAAAAGGACCCTGATATGCATATAGTCGTTGTAGGCGCCGGGAAAGTAGGTTATTTCTTAGCCAAGAGGCTTTGCGCAAGCAAGCACACGGTAAGCATAGTGGAAAAAGACAGGCAGACCTGCGAATCTATAGCGAAAGAGCTGGATGCGCTCGTCATAAACGGAGACGGATGCGACCCGGAGATATTAGAAGAAGCGGGCGCAAAACGCGCTGATGTCGTGGCTTCCGTAACGGGCGACGACGAAGACAATCTCATCATTTGCCAGCTGGCAAAGGAATTGTTCAATTCCAAGCGCACGGTCGGCAGGGTAAACAACCCTGACAATGAAAAAGTGTTTTCTGAACTCGGAATTGATGTGCCGGTAGATTCCACAATGATAATAGGCAAGATCATAGAAGAGGAAGTCTCTTTTTCTGATTTTGTCAATCTCATGAGTTTTAAACGCGGCAAACTGGCGATAGTCCGCGTTGATCTGGCGGAAGATTCTCCTGTCATCAATAAAGCCCTGAAAGATATAAAATTGCCCAAGGACTCTGTTTTAGTCTCTATCGTCCGCGGAGAAGACGTGATCGTCCCTAAAGGCACCACTGTCTTTGAAGCCAGAGACGATATTATCGCCCTTACAAAGGTCGGGAACGAGTCGCAGCTTTTGAGTCTGCTTCTGGGAAAGATGTAAGCCATGAAGACAAAAAATCTTTTTTCCATATCGCTGGGCGTAACTACGGAAATAATATACGCTTTACTGATAATCCTCGCAGGCCTCTTAATCTCCCTCTTTTTCACTTTTAAGATATGATCCCAAAACCAAATATAGACGACATAAAGATCATAGGTTATTACCTCGGAAAGATCATGCTGGGTCTTGCTCTGGCCATGTTGCTGCCGGTTGCCTTCGGCCTTGCCGTCAACGAAATCAACCCTGTTCTGGACTTTGCTTTAAGCATAGAGATAGCCCTGATTTTTGCGCTTGTATTGATCAGGTTATGTTTCATTGATAAGAGCCTAAGCTGGATGCACGGGATGATCGTAGTATCAATGTCGTGGATCGTAGCAATGTTAATATCTGCAATTCCTTTGTGGCTGAGCGGCCACTGGGTTTCTTATCTGGACACCTGTTTTGACACTATGTCGGGTTTTGCGACTACCGGGTTGACTTTGGTCCAGGACCTGGACCACATTTCTTTTACGCATAACCTGTGGCGGCATCTTATAATGTTCATGGGAGGACAGGGCATAGTCATAGTCGCGTTGTCTTTTTTTGTAAAGGGCTTATCCGGCGCTTTTACGATGTATGTTGGCGAGGCCAGGGATGAAAAAATAATGCCAAATGTGGTAAACACAAGCCGTTTTATATGGGCGGTAAGCCTTGTTTATCTTTTTCTCGGAACTTTAGCGTTGGGGGCAGTTGGTATTTTAAACGGCATGAGCGTTTTTACTTCATTTTTTCACGGCGCATGTATTTTTATGGCTGCGTTTGACACAGGAGGCTTTGCCCCTCAATCCCAGAACATACTCTATTACCACAGCCTGCCTTATGAGATAGTAACTATTGTCATTATGATCCTCGGCGCCATAAATTTTAAGCTGCACTTTCATATATGGATGGGCAACCGCCGCGAAATAATAAAGAACATCGAGACAAGGGCGCTGTTTATTTCCATAGTCATTACATTTTTGATCACAGCGGCAGGCTTGTCGCAGGTATACCCCAAGGCCATGATCTTGTTCCGTAAAGGATTTTACCAGCTTATTTCAGGCCATACAGGCACAGGTTATCAGACCATATACGCAAGCCAGTTTTTAAACGAATGGAGCAATCTTGCTTTGGTCGGGGTGATATGCGCAATGGCCTTAGGAGGCGCCGCCTGTTCTACGACAGGCGCGATCAAGATGATACGGATAGGCATAATTTTTAAAGCCATTATCCAGGACATTAAAAGGATTATACTGTCGGAGCGGGCAATAGTGGTGGAAAAATTCCACCACATCCGTGAGGTCTTTCTCGAAGACAAACTGGTCAGGCCTGCCCTGATAATCACTCTTACATATCTTATTTTGTACGGGACAGGAGCTATCATAGGCATGCTATGCGGTTATCCCTTTTTGAATTCTCTTTTTGAATCGACATCAGCTGCCGCTAACGTGGGATTGTCATGCGGGATCACGCAGACCAGCATGCCGGCGCTTTTAAAAATCACATATATTGTTCAGATGTGGGCAGGCCGTTTAGAGTTTATGTCTGTGCTGACGTTATTCGGATTTATCGTGGCGGCATTTAAAGGCAGATGACCTTAAAATCGGATATACAAAATAAAAGATCCAAGACCCGGATTAAATTTGAAAGAGATTTAATGCGTACGGCAGTCTGTTTTATCAGTTTTGTATCGGTTTTTTTAATCCTGAATATTGATTGCCGGGCCCAGTCTGTCTCAAGCACAGAGCTCATCGAGAATGCAAAAAAATACGACGGGAAATCTGTCTTATATCAGGGCGAGGCGATAGGCGAACTGATGAAGCGGGGTGAGTTTGCCTGGATAAACATAAACGACGGCGAAAATGCGATAGGAATCTGGGCGCCTCTGGGATTGATTGCGGATATTTCCCTGCTGGGAAGTTATAAACAGAAAGGGGACCTTGTAGAGGTTTCAGGGATATTTAATAGAAGCTGCCCCGAGCACGGGGGGGACCTGGATATACATGCCCGGGAAATACGCAAGGTTTCCAAAGGCCGTCAAATCCCCGAAAGAATAAATGCCTGCAAGTCAAAATTCGCTTTAATTTTGGTTTTTATACTGGGGTTGGTATGGATATCGAGCCTATTAGGCAAACGTTAGATTCGGAAATACAGCCTGTAAAGACCCTTCAGGAATTGGAAGCCCTGCGTGTAAAATATCTGGGCAGGAAAGGGACGATCGCACAACTTACAGGCTCGATCCCGGCTCTTGCCCCACAGGACAGGGGGCCTTTCGGCAGACAGGTGAATGATCTTAAAAACAGGGCGCTCTCCCTTTTTGAAGAAAAACAAAAACAGATTTCAGCAGGCCCGCAGGAAGAATCCCGCTGGTCTTTAGATATAAGCCTGCCCGGGATCGCACAGGAGCTCGGACATAAACATCCTTTGACTCAGGTCATAGAAGAGATCTGCGGTATGTTTAAACGCATGGGCTTTTCCATCGTTGACGGCAATGAGGTCGAAACCGAATACAGCAATTTTACCGGATTAAATATCCCCCTGGAGCATCCTTCGAGAGAGGCTTTCGACACATTTTATATTAGCTTGCCGCCAACAAAAGAAGGGAAGCTGCTTTTGCGCAGTCAGACTTCAACAGTGCAAATAAGGGCTATGAAGTCGCAAAAGCCGCCGCTGGCAGTCGTAGCGCCTGGAAGGGTTTATCGGCCCGATGCGGTCGATGCTTCTCATTCGTTTATGTTCCACCAGATCGAAGGGTTTATCGTAGATGAAAATATAACTTTCTCTGACTTAAAAGGGACCCTTGAATTTTTTGCAAAAGGCATATTCGGCCAGGATATCAAAATGAGGTTCAGGCCTCACTTTTTCCCTTTCACAGAGCCTTCGGCAGAAGTCGATATTTCATGTATTATATGCAGGGGAAAAGGCTGTTCTGTATGCGGCAGAAAAGGCTGGCTTGAAATACTGGGCTCAGGAATGATCCACCCCAATGTTTTTAAAAACGTCGGTTATGACGCCGGCAAATACACGGGTTTTGCTTTTGGCATGGGTGTGGAAAGGATAGCCATGCTTAAATACGGGATAAATGACATCCGCCTTTTTTTCGAGAACGATCTGAGGTTTTTAAAACAATTTTAAGGCTGCAGATATGAAAGTCACATATAACTGGTTAAAAGAGTTTGTGGAAATAAAAATATCGCCTGCCAGCCTGGCGGAGAAACTGACCATGGCAGGCCTTGAAGTCAAATCCATCGAAGAAAAAGACGGTGATTTTATATTCGAGATAGAGATAACTTCAAACCGTCCTGATTGGTTAAGCGTTTTTGGCGTGGCCAGAGAAGTTGCTGCCGTAACCGGCAGGAAATTAAAAAAGCAGAAAAGCCACAAGGCCTTAAAACCAGCCATTAAAAATCCGCAGCAGTTTTCTATCGTGATAGAAGACAAGAAAGACTGCTTTGTTTATACCACAAAAATTATACGCGATGTCAAAGTAGGCCAGTCTCCGAATTGGCTAAAAAAGAGGCTTGAGCTGGTGGGCTTAAGAAGCGTTAACAACGTGGTAGACATCACGAATTATGTTTTGTTCGAACTGGGGGAGCCTTTGCACGCCTTTGATATGGACAGGATGAACCCGCACTCGATAATCGTGCGCCGCGCAAAGAACAACGAGAGCCTTGTTTCCATCGACGGGGAAGCAAGAAGGCTGTCTTCTGATATCCTGGTTATCGCCGACAAGGAAAAGCCGGTTGCAGTAGCAGGCGTGATGGGCGGCAAGGATACTGAAGTAACACAAAACACTAAAAACGTCCTTTTGGAAGCGGCGATATTTGACCCTGTCGTAGTCAGAAGGGGCAGGCAGAGGCTGGGGATGACAAGTGAGGCTTCTTACAGATTTGAAAGAGGGATAGACCCGCTGATAGTTGAAATCGCCTCTTTGAGGACAGTAGCTCTGATCAAGGAATCGGCCGGGGGAGAATTCGTTTCAGCAGAAACCTCGCCAGTCCCTAAAAGGGCTCAAACAAGAATTAATCTCAAGGAAAACAGCATAAAGCGCCACTTGGGCATACAAGTCCCTCAGTCAGAAGTTAAAAGAATTTTAACCAGCCTTGGCTTTGAAGTAAAATCTAAAACAAAAGATTCAGGCTTGGTAGGCGCGCCTTCATGGCGCCAGGACGTAAAAGCTGAAATCGACCTGCTGGAAGAGATTGCGCGCATTTATGGTTATGATAAAATCCCGACCACGCTGCCCTCTGTGTTTTTGCGCAGCCAGAAAGAGCAAGAAAAGGATTATTTCGCCATAATCAGAGAAACCTTATTGGGTTTAGGGCTTACAGAGGCAATCACCTATAGCCTGATCGACAGAAAAGAACTGGAGGGATTCTGGGATAATCGCGGTGGCCTGGTAGAGATCGCAAATCCGCTGAGCCGGGAACAAGAATCGTTAAGGCCTACTTTAATGCCAGGCCTTTGCAGGGCAGTAGCGTATAATTTGAGGCAGCAACAGCCTTATGTCCATATTTTTGAGATCGCCAAAACTTATTCTAAATCAGAAAATAAAATACAGGAAAAATACAGCATCGGCATTGCGCTCTGCGGCACAAAAACCCGATGGTTTGGCCCGGAAGCAGGACACGTGCAGGACGAAGCAGGATTTTTACATCTCAAAGGAATGTCGGATGTTCTTTTTCAGCTGCTTGGAATAGACAATAGAAGGTATTGTTTTGCTGGCGCAGACGAAGTCCAAGTTTATGCCTCAGGCCAAAAAGTCGGCCTCTTTAAAAGATTGTCTCGAGGCGTCCTTGACCGGCTGGACATAAAGCGCAAAGAAGTTTTTGCGGCAGAGATCTATTTGGAGGATAAATTGCTGCCGTTGGCTCATATGAAAAAAAGATTTAATCCTCTTCTGGTGCCCAGATATCCGGGGATTGCCAGAGACCTGACCCTACAGCTCAGACAGGAAGTTTCCTTGGAAGATATCCTGACGGCAGCTGCCGCGCCCAATGAAGCCCTGTTAACGGCTGTTGACTTCAAAGATGATTATAGGCGGGACAAAGTCCCGGCCGGTTTTAAGAGAATAACTATTGCCTGCCAGTATTGTTCGCCGGAGCGCACCCTGACAGAAGAAGAAGTGGCGCCTGTCCATGAACGCATAGTCAAGATCCTGCTTGAGAGATTTCAGGCAGAGATTTGTTAATGCATTGACGCCGCCTATCCGGTGTGTTATACTTTTAGTGCTAAAAATAAAATATCCCTGCCGTGTTCGTTGAACCGGCTTGATAATTGTTGAACCAACACCATTTTCATGGGAGCCAGGCTTCGCTTACGCCTTGGCGTAGGAGAGAAGGCACCCACTTGAACCTTTGGGTTCAGCCATCAAGCTGCCAACGGCACAGTGCGGGGATTTTTAATTTCCCGCCTTTTTTGCCTTGAGTCACAACCCAAACTGTGATAAAATTTATATGATGTCCCGGGATTTTGATATACATTGCGAAGATTATTTTACGGAGGACCGATGATCATTTCAGAGTTAAAACCTTTTGAACAAGTAATAGATAGTTTAAAAGAATACAAGAATATTTTCCTTATAGGCTGCGGCGAATGCGCTACATCGTGTAAGTCCGGAGGCGAGGAACAGCTTCTTGATATAAAGAAAAAGCTGGAGGGCGCAGGCAAGACAGTGCTGGGCATGTGTGTACCGGAATCGACCTGCATAGCGGCTAAATTAAAGACTGAAATCGCAAAGAATACGAAAGAAATAAGGCAGGCAGAAGCTGTTTTAGTCCTGGCTTGCGGGTTGGGAGTGCAATCCGTAAAAGATAACGACCGTTTCGGCCTTGAGGTCTTTCCCGGCTGCAACACGAGTTTTGCGGCAGTCATGGACAGCCAGGGAAATTTCAATGAAAAATGCTCCATGTGCGGCAATTGTGTCTTAGATATTACGTCCGGGATCTGCCCTGTAACGCTCTGCCCCAAAGGCCTTTTAAACGGGCCGTGCGGCGGCATGAACAAGGGCAAGTGCGAATTGGATCAGGACAAAGATTGCGCCTGGGTTTTGATATTTAAAGAAGCCCAGAAAGGGGAGAAGCTGGAAAGATTTAAAAAAATAAACCCGCCTAAAGATTTCAATAAAACGACCAAGCCTCACAACTTGGTTGTGAATAAATGATCTATGCAAGCGGCCTTTGGATTGCGTAAAAATACAATAAAAAATGTCAGGATGCTATAGTGAGTTAAGATTGACAAAACAGGCAATTCGTAATAAAATCTTAGTGAGATTAAAAACACAGAAGGAGGAATATCGGAACAAAAAAAGCAAAATAATAAAAGAAAAGCTTTTTCGAAACCGAGTTTTTAAAAAGGCAAAGATAGTTATGTTTTATATGGCGTTTGGTGGAGAAGTCGACACGGAAAATATGATAAAAGAGGCGCAAAAATCGGGTAAGACAGTCGTAGTCCCTGTTTGCTGCAAAAATAGAATGATGAGGCCCTGCATATTAAAAGATAAGGGGAGGCTTTCAAGAGGCCCTTACGGAATGTCGGAGCCCACGATAAAAAAGCAGGTTAGCTTAAAGAGCTTGGATCTTGTTATTGTCCCGGGCATGGCTTTTGATAAAAAAGGCAAACGTCTTGGCCGGGGCAAAGGCTACTACGACCGTTTTTTGATGAAGATTCCCAAAGACACTTCTTCATTCGGACTTGCGTTCGATTTTCAGATCTTACCTTTTATCCCCACCACAGACATAGACGTGGACGTCAAAAAAGTCATCTTTGCCTAGCTTTTAGTTTTCAAAAAAGCAAAAAACAACACAATAATTCGTTGCTTCTGGGACTGTCTTGCCTCTTTAAGGCAAAACAGTCCAAGGTCAATGAGGGAGGAGGATGAGTAATAGATGATGCTAAATATAATTATTTTTATCGGCGTTGCTGTTATTTCGTCATTCCTGGGATATTTTTTAAGGAGGTACATCGCCGAAAAGAAGACTCAGGATGCAGAGGAGAAAGCCAAATACATCGTGGACCATGCGAAAAAAGAAGCCGAAGACAGGCGCAGAAGCGCAGAGCTTGAGGCTAAGGATCTCCAGTACAAGATGCGGCAGGAATTTGAGCAGCAGACAAAGGACCGCAGGCAGGAGATATTTAATCTGGAAAAGCGGCTTACCCAGAAGGAAGAAAATATCGACCGCAGGCTTGATCTTTTGGAGAAAAAAGAGAAAGATATCGAGCTGCGGATCGAAAATCTTAAAAAACAGGACGACGCACTAAAAGCAAAGGACAACCAGCTGCATCTTCTGATAGCCGAAGAAAAGGAAAGGCTGCAGAAAATGGCTTCTCTGTCCGTTGAAGAGGCAAGGCAGATATTATTAAGCAGGCTTAGCGAAGAGCTGAATGCCGAAAAGGCCGTTTTGATAAAGAGGCAGGAAGAAGAGCTGCGCTCTACCGCCGACAAAAAAGCCGCGGAGATCATAAGTCTTGCGATACAGAAGTGCGCAGCGGAACAAACGGTGGAGTCTACTGTGAGCGTTGTGACTCTGCCAAACGACGAAATGAAAGGCAGGGTCATCGGAAGGGAAGGAAGGAATATCCGCGCTCTCGAAATGGCTACCGGCGTAGATGTTATTATCGACGACACCCCGGAAGCAGTGACACTTTCCTGCTTTGATCCGGTAAGGAGAGAGGTGGCCCGTTTAAGCCTTGAAAAATTGATCTCGGATGGAAGGATCCACCCCGGCAGGATCGAAGAGGTGGTTGAAAAGACAAAGAAGGATATGGAAGAAAAAATCCGCGAAGAAGGGGAAAAGGCTGTTTTTGATGCGGGGGTTGACGGTCTGCATCCTGAGCTGGTCAAACTTTTGGGGCGCCTTAAATACCGCACCAGTTTCGGACAAAATGCCCTTCAGCACTCCAAGGAAGTGTCTTTTCTTATGGGGGTAATGGCGTCTGAGTTAGGCCTTGACGCGAAGCTTTCCCGGAGAATAGGGCTGCTTCATGATATCGGCAAGGCACTGGACCATCAGGTCGAAGGCACGCACGCCAAGATCGGCTCTGACACTGCGAAGAAATATAATGAGCCCCCGGAAGTGGTCCTCTCTATAGAAGCACATCATGAAGAAGCTGAGCCGACAAGTTTTTTTGCCGTATTGACGGTAGCAGCCGACGCTATAAGCGCCGCAAGGCCGGGCGCACGAAGGGAGACGCTTGAGACTTACATAAAAAGGCTGGAGAAGCTTGAGTCCATCGCAAATCTTTTTAAAGGAGTCGATAAATCGTACGCGATCCAGGCAGGCAGGGAGATCAGGGTCATTGTCCATCCTGAAAAGATAAACGACTCAGACGCAACAAATCTTGCCCGGGACATCAGGAAAAAAATAGAAGAGGGCATGGAGTACCCCGGACAGATAAAAGTGACTGTCATCCGCGAAACGCGCGCAATAGAGTTTGCAAAATAGTTTTTAGCTCACAGCTTATTCCCATCGCGGCCGGCTTATAGCCGAAAGCCGCAAGCAGGAGATATATGAAAATATTGTTCATAGGAGACATCGTCGGAAAGCCGGGCAGGGATGCGGCCTGTGCGCTTGTGCCTTTGCTCAGGAAAGAACATGGCCTGGATTTTGTCATAGCAAACGCAGAAAACATAGCCGGCGGCTCAGGAATAACCCAGGGCACCGCCAAAGAACTTTTGGAATCTAAAATCGATGTCCTGACTTCGGGAGACCACATCTGGAAAAAGAAGGAGATAATAGAGCTTATCAATAGCGATAACCGCATCCTAAGGCCTTTGAATTTTCCTCCCGGTGCGCCTGGTTCAGGATGGGAAATATTTAAGCTCGAAAGCGGGATAAAAATCGCAGTTGTGAATTTATTGGGCAGGGTTTTTATGGATCCGTTAGAATGCCCGTTCAGGCAGGCGATGCAGGCAGTTGAAAAGATCTCTGTGCAGACGCCGATAATAATAGTCGATATCCATGCAGAAGCCACATCCGAGAAGGTCGCCATGGGCTGGTATCTGGACGGCAAAGTATCGGCAGTGCTTGGGACTCATACCCACATCCAGACTGCGGACGAAAGGCTGCTTTTAAACGGCACTGCCTATATAACGGACGTTGGGATGACCGGTCCATACGATTCGGTTATCGGCAGAAGGATAGAAGATGTATTGGAGAGGTTTATAAGCGCTGTCCCAGTGCGCTTCGAAGTAGCCTCTGACAATATCAAGCTCTGCGGAGCTATCGTCGAAATAGACCAAAAATCAGGCAAGGCCACGTCAATAGAAAGAGTGCAGCGCAGCTTTTTGCAGTAACCGCAAATGCCAAACAAAAAAGACCGCAATAAATTCAACGGCCGAATAATAAATCATAAAGCCTTCTTTTTGCTTTTTCTGGCCTGTCTTTTGTCGTTTTCCGGGACAGTCAGCGTCAGTTCTTTTGCTCAGGGCGATGATCTTGAGCTCAACCTGGATTTTTCAGGCCACTCTGTTATTTTGCCCAAGACTTTTCTGGCTAATATTGATTTAAGCGGACGGGGTTTTAATAAAGAAATCAGCTGGCCTCAGGAATTGGCTGCTGTTGAAACCCTGGATTCCTGGCAGGGGGGCCTGGGCTTTAGGGGCATATACCGCCTGCAATATAATCTCTGGGAAATAAGCCAGCTTGTAAAAGACAAAGAATCACAGGCGAAGCTCATGGCGAATTATGAGGTAATAATAAAAAAAATAACAGATTTGGGCGGAATAGTCATCCTTAATATTTTCGGCACGCCTCAAGGGCAGGGCAAGGTCTTGGACAAAAAAAGCCCGCCCGTGAATTTAAAGGCCTTTAAAAAACTAGTAAAGAATTACATTGAGGATTTAAGCTGCAAAAAAAGGTACAGCATATGGTATGAAGTCTGGAGCGCGCCTGATCTGGACGGGTTTTTCCTTGGCAGGCAGCAGGAGTATCTGAACCTTTACCGGACTGTCGCTGAAAGCGTGAAAGAGCTGGAAGAGCAGACAAAAATACATATACCCGTAGGCGGCCCGTCTACAAGCTGGTGGTTCAGGAATTTAGACGGAAACACCATCGTGACCCCCGAGAGAAGCCTGATATACGAACTGATAAAGTTTTGCTATCACTATAAACTGCCTTTAAATTTTATCAGCTGGCACGCATATTCCACCGACCCTCAGACAGAAAAAGAGATGACCTCTTACAACAAGAATGCCGCAAGCCTCATCAGGAACTGGCTTTCCTATTTTAACTTTGAGGCGGACATGCCTCTTGTGGTGGATGAATGGAACTACGACAGCGGAGCAAATATTTTGCCTGAAAGGCGGGAAAAAGCATACATAGCAGCCAGCTATATCCCTGCCAGGTTAAAAAATATGCAGGAGGCAGGCATCGATTACCAGGTTTTTTTCTCTCTGGAGGATTTTCAGAACACAAAAGAAGGAGTCACGATGAACGTGGGCGCGTTTTTGTTCGAGCAAGACGCTGCCGGATACAAAAGCGGGGTAAAATCTTTGTTTAACGTATTCAAAATGCTTAACAGCCTCGGGAACCACCTCATGCTCCCGCAGGCAAAAATAAATGACGATTTTGTGGGGGTCATACCTACTAAGAAACAGGATGATCTGATAATCCTGGTTTACAATTATATCGATCCGGATATTTTTAAAAACCACATATCCCGCAATATAGCGCTTTTAAAAGAAAATGAAAGAAAATCCATTATTGCTGTTATCAAGTCCGACAAGATGCAAAAGATCATGCAAGGCTCCTTAGACCCGTCGGTCTTGCGCGCTTCCAACAGAGTCAAAGCCCTTTTTAAAAAAGCGCAGCAGTTAAACGACGCGGCCTCCCGTTTTAAGTCTATGCCCAGGAACCTGAAGGTCTCTGTAAAAAACCTTAAAAGCGACTATTACTTATACAGCAGGTTCAGCGCGGATGATAAATGTGTACTGGACTGCGAATTCAAGCCGGTCGAAGAAAAAGACGTGGCTGTGCCAGACAATACTTTTCAGGAGACCTTTTCTCTTGACCCTTATTCAGTGCAAATGATAGTTTTAAAGCCCAAACCCCAGGAAGCCCCAGCCCCGCAAGATGTTTCCCGGCCGGCGGCCGCTCAGGAAGCAGTCCAGAATCAGACCCTGGAAATCAAAGAAGACGTTAAAATGCAGGACATAAATTCCACTTTAAGCAATATAGCTGTTTCGCCTGAAAAGAACCAGAATAACACATCTCCAACTGAATAGAGAAAGACAGGCATATGCAAGCAAACGAGCCGGATCTATTTCAGCCATATCCAAATTCAGCCGGGAAGAAGCACGTCTATACCGTAACCGAAATCACTCAGAACATAAAAGATCTGCTTGCGGTGAATTTTAGCGGCATATGGGTCGAGGGGGAGGTCTCGAATTTCAGGCCATCTAGCGCAGGGCATTTTTATTTTTCATTAAAAGACGAAAATGCGCTGCTCTCGGCAGTCATATTCAACAGGGCTAACAAAGACGTTAAATTCAAGCTGGAAGACGGCCTGAAAGTGATATGTTCAGGGACGATCGAAGTTTACCCTCCGAGGGGACAATACCAGATAATCATAGAAAAAATAGAACCCAAAGGGATCGGAAGCCTGCAGCTTGCGCTTGAACAGCTTAAGAAGAAACTCGAAAAAGAGGGGTTGTTCGCCGCCGAACACAAAAAACCGATACCTTATCTGCCGGGAAGAATCGGAGTAGTTACGTCTTTGACCGGAGCAGCGATAAAGGACATATTAAAGGTCCTTGACCGCAGGTTTAAGGACTCGCATATAATCATAAACCCGGTCCGCGTGCAGGGGGAAGGCGCTAAGGAAGACATCGCCGAAGCAATAAAAGACTTCAATCTTTTTAATGAAAATT
>Ga0315276_10000073_pt1 | contig 73985 bp, 65 predicted proteins | sample YL17G05_0_MG_FD_204542 | JGI IMG/M metagenome (GOLD analysis project Ga0315276, IMG submission 204542) | Sediment microbial communities from Yellowstone Lake, YNP, Wyoming, USA - YL17G05_0 | ecosystem: Environmental > Aquatic > Freshwater > Lake > Sediment | place: USA: Wyoming | collected...
TTCCGCCCAAACCATACTCCTCCTTCAAAATGCCGTTCAATCGCTCCGCCTTGCCGTTCTCATAACAATGATTCTCCTCCGTCATGCTTATCCTCATACCTCTGCTCTTAAGCCGCTCCACATAATCACCGCTGCAATACTGACAGCCGCGGTCGGAATGATGAACTACGTCTCTGCTCGCAGGCAATTGCTTCAACGCCATCGATAACGCACGCAACGCACCCTGCGACTCAAGACTGTCACTGCAGTCATAACCAACTACCGCACGGCTGTATGCGTCCATCACAAGGCAAAGGTACACAAATCCCTCTCTTGTCCGAATATACGTTATGTCACTGACCATCGCCTCCTTTAACTGCCTTATCTGCTTTTTCAATTCCACTACCTGGTCTCTTTCGTTCGCCATCTCAATCCTCACCACCTTTGAACATAAATGGTTCCTTCCATACCTGGCAAGCCATTTCGGTGCCGAAGGGAGCAACCTCAAGAGGTTAAGCTTCGGCATCCCGACACTTCGGGATATCGTACCTGCTCCATTGATACCATAATGTTCCCTGGCTTGTGAAACATTCTGAAATCTTTCAGCTTCAAGCTCCCTGATTACCTGCTGCTTGAAACTCATACTGTAGCGAATTACCGTCGCCTGTCTCATACTAATCTCCTTAAAATAAGTTAACAACTCTAATCTGATATGTGTCAACTTACCTCAGGACAAGACACTTTGGTCTTATGTCTGGGGTCTTATGTCTTGCGTCTTATCTATACGGCAGAGGCAGCGGGTCAAGTATCTTAGTTAAACGAGATATTAAAAACAAGCTGGTGAAATAGTTGCCCAAAGGTGTGTGATGACCGGTTTTGCCGACGTAAAAAGGGTCAAGGTATGCATCAATATCAAGTCTTGAATTTTTGTAATCAGCCGTAAAGGCATCTCGTGTATCAATCACCGGGTATGACTTACCTTTTAGCCATTCCATAAAACTCCGGTCAAATCTTGGTTTGCCGGCCAGTTCAGATGCCATACTGCGGCGGCTGTAAGAAAGCATAAGTATAAAATGCCGCCCTGTTTTCTTTACAAACTCTTCAGTCCATTCAAGAATATTCTCAGAGGCATAGAGAGCCTGTTTTGTATGTATCTCTGTCACCTTTTCGGCAATGTCCCTCTTAACCCTTTCATCGACAGGTATACCAACGCTTACTGATGCAGGCTTATCTAAGGCCCTTGAAACATCGCCCTCGCGATAAATACTCAGGACCGATTTCAATATCGGGTCGTCTTTATATGTCTGCCAGACATAGTCTTTGTCACAAAGCTTATAAACATCCTTGGACTCCTTGAGAGGATTTTCGAACTTCCGGCAAATATTTGCCTGCGTATCGACTCGCAGATAAGGCTGAGTAAAACCATAAGGCAGTACTTTCCCGAAACGAATTGGTCTCCAGGCATCGAGACTTCTGTAATGGTCGTCCTCCCAGATATTAAGGATAATATAATCAGCGGGGTTTTTTGTTTCGACTTTTAGCATCCTCAGATATGCCTGATAAACGCCATAAGCGCCTACGCCGTAATTGCGAATCGGTTCCTGAAAACCGGCGGCAAGATACTCAGGCCACGTCTCACCGTCATTGACCTGTATACACTGGGTAAAACTGTTGCCATATACGTGGATTCTTGAAGTTTTACCCCGGCAGTTTACTATCATACGCGCACCATCAGGCTCGTAATTGTAAAATGCCTTGGTATTGTTTACGCCGTGGTTGCGAATTGCGGCACAGTGTACCCATCCAAGCTGCGGGTCATACATAAAACCTTCGTCTTTACTGAGACTTTCCGGTCCCTGCGGGCCGGCTATGAAATTCTTTACCATTTCCCTGCTCGGCATGATAGAGAACAGGTATTCTTTGGCAATTTTGGTCTCATCCGTCTCAGGATTATCAGCCCCGGCGGCGTGAATTCCTATAGTTGCTGCTGCCGCTGCTTTTAAAAAATCGCGCCTATGCATATTTATTCCTCTCCGTTAAATACTAAAGACTCAATCGCCTGTTAAAAAATCACAAAATAGAAAGCTCAAAATACCGGCATAATCAGGACAGCCCTGAATTTCACCCGCTTTTTTACGCTTGAGCTGTTGTCTATAAACCACAAAAAATAAACTATGAACTCCTGACACTGGGCCCGTTACATTTTTTCGTCCTTGCTGCTTCGAACAAGATTGTAAGTTTCAGATTCCAAATTTCAAGTGGAATTAATCTGAAATCATCTACAAGTTGTGCCGCCCCCTTACCCCGTGAGACTTGTCCGCCTTACCTTTCACACATTCCCACTTTTCGCACCCTTCACACCCTTCACACCTTCTCTCCTGCTCTAATTCCTCTTGTCTTTCGCCTTTTCTTCAGTTTTTCCCAAACGCGAAAACATCGAGTCAATTGACGCGAAGCATCATCCGTCCGAAACGTCCTACAGGTCAGACCTGCCTGCCCCCGCAATGTTGTAGGCAGGGGCCTGCCCCGGCAATCCGTTGGCAGGGGTCCGACCAATTACCCTTTTTACCCAAATCCAATTGCTTTACAACGGCTTAAGTGCTATAATCCCCTTTTTAAGAATTACTTACGGGCGAGAACTATATGACCGCTAAATTACCGGTTATTCTCGATAATCGCAGCGATAACACAGTTCTAAATGCGCTTCGAAAGTTACTGCCGAGTCTTCAAAAACTGGACGTCGCCACCGGCGTATTCAAATTGAGGGTGTTTTTGGCTTTGGATGGCCACTGGCAAAAAATAAATAAGATTCGTATTTTGATGAGCCATAGAACAACAGTAAAGCGGGCAAATTGTTATGGCAATACTATCTGAACTTCTTGCTAATCTTGATACGAACTTTCAAATTCGCGGGCTTCAGTTTGAACAAATATGTAAATGGTATCTTGAAAATGACCCTAAGTACAGACTGGAATTGAAAAAGGTTTGGCTTTGGAAAGAATGGCCTGAAAGATGGGGACCGGATGCAGGCATTGATATTGTTGCGGAGACTTTCGACAAGAAACTCTGGGCTATTCAGGCAAAAGCCTATGCCTCTAACTACTCCATTACAAAAGCCGATGTTGATACTTTCCTAAGCGAGTCATCTCGCCAAGTCTTTTCCTATAGACTACTTATTGCCACGACTAATTTCATCGGCAGTACTGCCGAGCGAACACTGCGCGACCAAGAAAAACCTGTTGGTAAAGTCCTCTTTTTTGACCTCGAAAAATCCGACCTTGACTGGCCGGAGTTGCCCGAAAGCCTTCATGCAAAGATTCATGAGCCAAAGAAACCACTACCTCACCAGCAAAGGGCAATTTCAGATGTTTGCAAAGGCTTTTCAGACAATGGCCGCGGTCAGCTTATTATGGCATGCGGGACTGGAAAAACGCTGGTCAGTCTGTGGGTAGCAGAAAAACTGCAAAGTCACCGTACATTAGTTCTTTTGCCTTCACTTTCCCTGCTTGCTCAAACATTACGAGAGTGGACAGCAAACGCGTCACAAAAATTCCATTTTTTACCAGTTTGTTCAGACGATACCGTTCGAGGTGAAGACCACCTGATAGCTAAAACGAGTGACCTTGGTCTGCCGGTTACAACCGATGCTAAAGAAGTGGCTGCTTTCCTACATCAGCCTGGTCCAATAGTAATTTTTTCGACCTATCAGTCGTCACCTGTAATAGCGGAGGCTTTTACTGTTGACAATACGCCAGTTTTCGATATTGCCATCGCAGATGAAGCCCATCGCTGCGCAGGGTTAGCCTCGGGATCTTTTGCAACTATTTTGGACTCGACAGCCATTAAGGCCAGACATCGGCTCTTTATGACCGCTACTCCACGATACTTTACCGACAGAATACAGCGAGAAGCTGACCAACTTGATTTCGAGATAGCATCAATGGATGATACAAGCAAGTTTGGTAAAGTTTTTCACCTATTGAGTTTCTCAGATGCAATCAAGCAAGACCTTCTTTGCAACTATCGCGTGGTAATTATTGGCGTAGACGATGACACTTACCGGAGATATGCTGAATATGGTAGGTTTGTGACGACTGACGGCAAAAAAATAACCGACGCACGTACGTTAGCCAGCCAGATTGCCATTGCTAAAGCGATGCACAAATACAATCTAAGACGAGTAATTAGTTTCCACAGCCGAATAAAAAAGGCAAAGGTTTTTAGCAACGAATTGTCTGAAGTCATTAACTGGATGCCTGAAAATTTACGTCCCAACGGTAACTTTTGGTCAGCTCATGTAAGTGGAGAGATGCCAAGCGGACATCGAGATGCCTTGCTCGACCGCTTCCGACATTTAGGAGACGATGAGCGAGGTCTGATTGCAAATGCTCGCTGCCTCGGTGAAGGTGTAGATATTCCTACTCTTGATGGCGTAGCCTTTATCGACCCGCGACATTCACAGGTAGATATAGTTCAAGCTGTTGGCCGTGCAATCCGAAAAGCACCGGATAAAAAAATTGGAACCATAGTCCTGCCAGTATTTATAGAACCTACAGAGGACCCAGAGAAAGCACTTGACGGCTCTGCTTTCAGGCCAGTTTGGGATGTTCTTAAGGCTCTTCGGGCTCATGATACCGCATTGGGAGAGACTCTGGACCTTCTCCGCACACAGCTTGGCCAATTTGGAAAGACAACCACATCTTTTCCCGAAAAGCTTATTGTTGACCTTCCGATAACAGTCGGGAAATCATTTGCAGAATCTCTGTATATTAAAGCTGTTGAAAGGTCTACGACATCTTGGGAGTTTTTTTTCGGCCTGCTGGAACAATATATCCAACATAATGGCACTACAATGATTCAGCGTAAGTATATCACTAGGAATGGTGACAGATTAGGTATTTGGGTTGCTGTTCAACAACAAGCCTTCAGGAAAGGCAAACTATCGAGAGATAGACAACAAGCTCTTGAGCAACTACCCGGATGGGTCTGGGAGCATTCTGAAGCATTATGGCAAGAAGGGTTCAAATATTTACGTGAGTACTATCAGCAAAAGGGCCACACTAATATACCTAAAAACTATGTGACAGAGGATAATTATAATCTTGGCACTTGGGTTCGGCGCCAATGGACAGCGTACGAAAAAGGCAAGCTTTCCTTAGAGCAACAACAGGTTCTTGAGCAACTGCCCGGATGGGTGTGGGGACCTAAAACAGACCCACCGCGATGGCAGCAATGGTTCGACCGCTTGCGCCAATTTGTGGAACGCAACGGCCATTCGAGTGTACCACTGAATTATCAAACAGAAGATGGTTATTTCCTTGACACATGGGTTCAGAATCAACGACAGGCTTATAAGTATAACAGACTGTCTTTGGAGCGGCGACAGGCTCTTGAACAATTACCTGGATGGGTGTGGACACGTAAAAGTAAGCGTACGCCAGACCCACAACCTAAAAACAAACTTACGCCAGACCCACAGTACTGGCAGCGATGGTTCGACCGCTTGCGCCAATTCGTGGAACATGAGCATAGCACTAATGTACCTCAAAAATATGTGACAGAGGATAACTATAATCTTGGTAGCTGGGTTGCTGCTCAACGGGCTGCATACCCAAAAGGCAAACTGTCTTTGGAACGACAACAGGCTCTTGAGCAACTACCAGGATGGGTGTGGGCACCTAACAAGCGTATGCCAGACCAGCGGTGGCAGGAATGGTTTAATCGCTTGCGTCAATTTGTGGAACGTGAGCATAGCACTAATGTACCTACAAAATATGTGACAGAGGATAATTATAATCTTGGCAAATGGGTTCAGGCCCAACGGACCGCGTACAAAACAGGTAATTTACCTTTAGAGCGGCAACAGGCTCTTGAGCAACTACTTGGATGGGCCTGGGGAAACCGCCGTAAATCTTATACGTGGAATGAATGTTACAACTATCTCTATAAATATATAAAGCGTGAAGGTTCTTCAAATGTGCAGGGGAATTATAAGACAGAAGAAGATTTCAACCTTGGTAAGTGGGTTAGCACACAGCGGGCAAAATATAATCAAGGCAAGCTGCCGATGAAAGAGCAAAGGCTTTTAGAACGATTTCCAGAGTGGTCATGGCGCGTCCATACGGCAACTTGGGTTGAGCGTTTCAAGCGTTTATGTGAGTATGTAAAGCGTGAAGGCAATGCCAGGGTCCCTGCGAGCTATGTCGAAAAAGATGGTTTCAAACTTGGCCTCTGGGTTATGTCGCAGCGCGAAATGTACAAACACCAAAGACTATCCAGAAAACGCCAAAAAATACTTGAGCAACTTCCTGGATGGGTATGGCGTCCGAGAGAAGAGCAAAAGGGATTTACCAAAAATAAAAATTGGTCTGAAAGATTGAAACGTCTGCGTGAATACTCTGCACAGAATGCTCACGCATGTGTACCTGCAAACTATGTAACAGAAGATGGCTTCAAGCTTGGAACATGGGTTAGAGACCAGCGTTACGAACACAAAAAAGAAAATTTATCCAAAGAACAGGAACAGGCTCTCGAGCAACTGCCGGGGTGGGTATGGAATGCGATAGAGAAATATGGCTTTAGAAAAAATAGTGCAAGCTGGATGAAGTATTTTGAGCGTCTCTGTAAATACGTGGAACTCAAAGGCAATTCATGCGTGCCCTACAACTATGTCGCAGAGAACGGACTCAGGCTAGGACTTTGGGTTGTCGTCCAACGAACTATCCACAAAAAAGGCAAGCTATCTGCCGAGCGGCAGAAAATGCTTGAGGGGCTGCTAGGATGGACATGGGATCCCTTCGCACTAGCATGGACAGAAGGTTTGCAAAGACTCCAGAAGTTTATAGAACGGGAAGGTCATACGGTAGTCCCAACTAGCTATTTTACCGAAGATGGTTTCAGACTAGGATGTTGGGTCGGTGCACAGCGAACTGCTTACAAAAAAGGTAAATTATCTTTGGAGCGACAACGGTCTCTCGAGCAACTGCCGGGCTGGAAATGGGCTATGCGAAAAACATCTACTTAAACCAAAGCCGAAAGCTTGTAAACAAAACCCATTTGTAAGCCTTATAAACCCCCGACGAAATCGAGATTGTGAAAGGCAGCGTTAAATAAAAAACCTGACGCCGTTTACGATTCGGCGTTCATCCCGCCAACTTCAACTAAAATCGACATTCGACAATCGACAATTTTCCTATTCGCTGCGCACCCCGCCACCCGCGTTTTTACCCTGAAAACGCACTTTTATCCCGGCAAATCATACCACTAAGTGGTATGATTTGCCGTAAGTCCTTATTTTACGTTGCCGCTTGTCTATCCGCTGTCCGCTCTGCGCAATACGCACCCCGCACAACGATTCAATCAAAAACGCAGGGGGGTAATTAAGAAAATCCCAAAATCGCAAAAAATTTTCAAATCCCCTTACTCTTTATCCCATAACAACTTATCTCTTTTTTGCCTGCCCTTCGTAGCCCGCAGGGCGAAGTAGGGTCGACCCAAACACGCATCTCCGCCCAATTATAGAAAGACGCAATGCGTCTCGATGTTGTTTTTTAAAAATTTGACAAAAATTTATCCGCCGTCAGTTTGGCGGACTTATCCGCCGCAGTCCCGATTTAAGCGGAATGAAAGCGGAGGCAATGATTGTCTGCCTTGGGCAGAGAAATCAATCAAACAGAGTAAATTATGCGAAACGAACCCAATTTTTCAAAAAGTCAAATGTTTATAACCTTAATAAAAACAACTAATTACAACAAAAAATGGACAATGGACACTTGGTCAAAACGAACCCAAACGAAGCCAATTTTATCCGCCTCCGGCGTGGTGGAATCGAGTATCAAGCTTTATCCGCCTCCATCGGAATCCATCCATCCACCAATCCACTCACCAAATCCGCTCGAATACATCATTTTTTTGCTTCAAATTGCACAAGATAGCCCCCAGATAGAGCGCAAATATCGCATTTTTTCTCGCTTTTTCGCACTTTTTACCGCCCCTACAATCATTATAATCGCTACAATCGTTAAAGTCAACGCATTTTAACACCCCGAAATCCGCCATAGAAATGCTTCTGATTTGGAAGTGATTTCAGACCCCGCCCTGATTAAAAGTGTATGCTAAATCCCATCTATTAAAGGACATACACTCCTTACTATTCTTCTTCCGGCGCTGGCGGTGCGGCCTCTTCATCCGCCTTCGGCTCCTCTTTGCCCTTCTTGCCCTTTTTCTCTTTTTTAGCCTTCTTTTCCTTCTTTTCTTCTTTTTTCGTTTCTTCTATCTTCTTTGCTGCCTTAGGTTTACCGCCGCCGACCATAAACGTCATTCCGAATATCAGAACCACCGCAGCAGCCGCCCCGCCCATTATGTACCAAATCATTCCCTGCAGTTGTCCCAGAACCGCCGGCACCGCTCCCTTTGCCCCCGTCATCACCATAATAATCGCATAAATAGCCGCCACCCAAACCAGCAGCAGCATAACGCCATACAGGTTGCTCGACGCATCAGGCTGCGGCTCGGCATATTCCGGCATTACCGCCATCGGCGCAGAAATCGCCTCGGCCATAATCGGAGTAATCTGCTCTTCCGGCATAATCTGCTCGGCCTCTTCAGCCATTGCGGCCCCTGAGGCTGAACCGCCGGCGCCTGCTTCTTCAATGCCGAGCATGTCTTCACCGCCGGCCTTCTTCCTGCCGGCACCGGCGCCTTCCGGCGTATATATTTCATCGAGAATCCCGCCCAATGAGGTATCATCCGCCTGCAGCGAAAGGTCCAGCAATCCGGAACCGCTGCCGAACGTATCCAAGTTCACATCCTTTTCGATTTCATCCAATGATGCCTCGCTGGTTATCGCCCTAGTCTCGCTTTTCGTGTCATCTGAGAACGTATATTCGCCGCTTGTCTCCTCCAGCACGTTAATCCCCTCGCCCGCCACTACGGTATCCGCATCGGTCTCGCCGGCGCCTTTTTTAGGTTTTTCCTCCTCCTCTTCCTCGTCCGGCACTAAAAGGATTTCGGCAAAATCATCCTCTGCTGTTTTGCCTTTAGTATCATCCTTCTTCACGCCAAGGGCGTTCATAACAGTCGTATCCAGCAGCAATGATTCAACCTCCTCTATCTTGAACAGCAGATTTTGGCCATCGCGAAATTCCCGCAATTTGCCTATCCGGACAAGCTCTCTTATCTCTTTCTCGGTCCTGTTGAGCTTTTCTATAACTTCCTGTAATGAATAGAACATACCGCCCATAACTTATTCTCCTGCAGGCCTATTTCCTGCTTTAACTCCTACATCGGCAAACCTTACGAAAAAACTGCAAATACTCATTGTGTTATACGCCACCTTTGTTCGGCTCGTTCACCTCCGGAACATTCACATCTAACACCTGCCGGGGCTGGTTTTCCGGCTTTTTAGTGTGCTGGAACGACAAATCCTCCAGAAGCATCTTCACCTGCTCAGGTTTTGGCTCATCGGTGTTATACTGCCGAAGCTGCCCATCATACTGCCAGCTTCTGGCTGCCCATAATTTCAACCTGCTATAGGCCGGCCCGCGATTATTCAGCTCATATATCCAGAGCGTTTGCTCAGTTGTATCGACCATTGCAAGGCCGTAACTGTCGCGTCCGAGCTGAATCGGCACCACTAAAAGTCCGTTTTTTTCAGGATTTTGCGACTTTGCCGCAACATCAGAGGGCAGGCCTGCCTGGCGACCGATAAAAAGCAGCCCCAAAAGCCCGAAAGCGAGCAAGGCCGGCAAAAGCCACCGTCTTCCAATCCCTGTTATCATATATAATTAACACCAAAAGATTTACCATATTATATACAAACCGGCACAAATATGCAACCTATTTTTCCAGCGTAATTGGCGTTGGGTGGATATGTTGTTTGCGGGTGGGTTTTTTCAGGCTACTCTTTATTGTGTTTTTCTCACATTTTCAGATAAGCCTTACTTTGTTAAGGTGGGTAAAATTTAACGATTGTAGGGGATGATTTGGTGTATGCTAACTGTTATCAGTTGTTATCAGTTGTTATCAGTTGTAATCAGTTGTAATCAGAACACACTCTAAGTGATTCAGAAGCACTCCAAAATACATCAGAGATACGCCAAAATGCATCAGAAAAAACCAGTGTTTTTGATTAAGTATTGTCATAACAAGGATTTAAAGAAAATCAAACCACAGATTAACGCAGATTTTTTTTGTTTTCATTAAATTTTATTTCACTCAACATTGAGACATAGAGTCTCTCTGTAATTGGGCGGAGATGCGTATTTTGGTCGAAAAAACATTCACCACAGAGAAAAAAAGAGAACACGGAGAAGGGGTAACTTGTTATGGGATAAGGAGTTAGGGGGTTGGAAAAAATTTTGCGAGTTTGGGGTTTTTTTAGTCAGACCCCTGCGTAAATGATTGACCCTTCTTCGCCCTGCGGGCTACGAAGGGCAGGCCCGGCTCGCCTACGGCGAGTAAACTTCGGCTACGCCGCGGCAAGTGAGCGAACAGCGGACAGGCAAGCGGCAACGTAAAATAAGGACTTACGGCAAATCATACCACTTAGTGGTATGATTTGCCGGGATAAAAGTGCGTTTTCAGGGTAAAAATGCGGGTGGGTGCAAGGGGAAAAAAGAGTTTTGAGTGTTGAGTTTTTAGTTTTGAGTTGGTGGAATTATCGCCGATTCGTAAACGGCGTCTGGTTTCTTATTTAACGCTGCCTTCAATGATGGCGATTTTGTCTGAGGATTTTTTTGCCACCGAGGCGGAGAAGGAATTGTTGGTTAGGTGAAGTGAGGACTATTACATATTAAATAAGCTGCTCAAGTTTGGTTACGGGAGCCTTGAATTTAACGTCGGGGAAGTTTGCAAAATGTTTATGGCCGCAGCGAATTTTATATCTTTCCTCATTGGAAAGTGACGGGTCATTGAGATTATTAGTACCTTTTGTTTCGGCAACAAAATAAATTTTCTCATCACCTTCATAAACTAATGCCCAGTCGGGATTATATTTGCCGATAGGTGTATCAATAAAAAACCATCCCGGCAGTTTGAAATAAAACTTTATGTCGTCTCTTTCTTCGCAAGCTTTCGCAAACTCCCTTTCAATATTGCTGTCAATCTGAACGTGGTCATAGACGGTTTTATCTTTTTTACCGACTGCAAACAGGTCATCGAGATACCCATAAAGTTCTTCACTGTCAAATAGCATCTGGTCATAATACTCTCCGGCGATTTTCTCGTATTTAACGCCGTCAACAATCATCTCATTTAGAACGGTATTTATCTCTGAACAGACCTTGTCCATAAATTGCTGCGGATTAACGAAGACATCTTCTATTTTGCCCGACTCAATTAAAATCCGGCAGATAGTATCGCGGGTCAGCCGGGTCTTGCTCTGGATATAGGAAAGAACGTCAGGGATTATATTTATTTCCGCATAAAGCTCTCTTGCTTCCTGCGCCTTTGTAAATCCCGCTCTGATAGAATCCTTATCCATCAGGATATCCGCCTTGCTTCGGACAAGCTTTGGCTTCGATATGTCAATATCTTTAATTCTCTTTGATGCCCGTTTAATAAGCTCAGCCGTTTCATAATCAATACTGTATCGGGTCTTATGCTTTATTTTCTCCCATAATGCCTTGAAGTTCTCATCGAGCTGTAGGTTCTTGGTCAGCTTGATTGGTTTCTTTTTATTCTTGTCCTTTATCCTTCCACCGTCGAATTTAACGCCGCACTCCGCTTCGACTTCCGCCTGCAACTGGCTTGCGAATTCCTCATAATGCTGGTTTGCGGTTACGGTCAATACATTTATTGATTCATCGAATATCCTTACGCCATCCTGATTGACGGGCAATCGAAGTCCCCTTCCGATTTCCTGTCTCTTTTTCAGCGTCGATTGTGTCTCGTTAAGCGTGCAAATCTGAAATACGTTCGGATTATCCCATCCCTCGCGCAATGCCGAATGAGAAAAGATAAAACGCAATGGCACATTTATATCAAGCAGCTCTTCCTTTTTTTGCATTATCAACTGATATGCCGAATCATCGTCCTGGGTGTCTCTGCCCTCGCTCGAATCCTTCCAGTTTCCCTTTTTGTCCTGTGCGAAATAGCCGTTATGTACCTGCTCTGCCTTGTATTCGAGTATTCCCTTAAACTTGCTTTCTTTCCTGGTTCTTTCGTAAATCTCTTCAAACCATACGGCAATCTTTCCCTTGCCGATTTTTTCGTTTTCGTAACTTCTGTAATTGGCTACTCGGTCGATAAAGAAAAGGGACAACACTTTAATCCCTTTGGCTTTGAACCGTTTTTCCTTCTCGAAATGGTTCTTTATAGTGCTTTCAATCTCGTATTTCATTATTTCATCGGTCAATCCGCCTTGTTTACTGCCCGCGACAAGATTAAGGCCGTTATTGAAGGTTACTGATTCACGGTCGATTTCGCTTACGATGAAACCCTCTTTGTATAAGTCCCTTTTGTTCGATTTTTCAAAAAGGTTATCGCCTATAGTAACGTTCACATCCTTTTTTATAACGCCTTCTTTTGCGTTAGCATCGATTTTCAATTTGGCGACGATTTTATTCTTTTGCGGCCTTATGCTCTTTACTTCGATATATGCCTGATTAAAGTTTTCCGCCTCGGTGATGCCGTCAACCTCGATTCTCTTGACTAATCCCTTGTCATAAGCGCTCACGGGGTCGAGCCGGTATATTTCATTATATTTGACCGTATGTGTTGCCGAATAACGCAGAGTGCATAAGGGGTTAAGGTTTGCAATGGCGTTTCTTCTGATGTCTGTTTCCATATTCTGCGGCTCATCGACGATAACAATCGGACGAGTTGCCTTTATGAATTCCGCGGGGACGCCCCAGTCGCTTTTCTGATAGAAGATATTTCCAGCCCTTGCAAACTGGTCGATATTCATTACCATAATCTGCAAGCTGTTTGTAGTGGCGAAGTTTTTCGATAACGACCTTTTCTTCGGGTCAAACTCAAAACAGTTCATCACGGGCTTTTCATAAATAATATTGAAATGCTCTTTTGTAATTTCAAGGTTTTTCAATGCCCCTTCCTTTATGGCAAGGGAAGGCACAACGATGATAAATTTCTTAAAGCCGTATTGTTTGTGCAATTCGTGAATTGTTCGCAGATAAACATAAGTCTTACCCGTTCCTGTTTCCATCTCGATTGAGAAGTGCATTCCGTCAAGCGTTTTTGATTCTTCGATACTATTTGCTTTTTGGACCGTCTGGAGATTTTTTAGAATGGTTTCTTCATCGAGGATTAAGTTATTTGCAACAACGCTTAAAAAAGTACCGCTGACAGAAGTTGCTTTAGAATAAGCAAAATCACTCGCACCCGTCGGCTGACCTTTGAATAAATCCACCGCTGCGTTTATGGCGTCTAATTGAAAATCCTGATTGGCGTCAAATTGAAGTTTCATTTGTTTTCTTGCTTGTCTTGCGTGGGATCTAACGGCTCCGGATGGCTCAATAATTTCTTTTGTTCAGACACAAGACGTCTTTCTACTTTTTTTGCATCCTCCGCCGGGGGAAGTGCTTCTGGTTTTATGTTGCGTTTTACGAGGATATTTCGAACTTCCTGATTGTTCTTGACGTGTTCAACAGTGATACCTTCTTCAGTTTTCATCTCATCCCGCTTGATAGTGAAATTGGTGATTTCATTGGCAAAGTCCTTGGCCTTGATTGTAATTGTCGGCAAAAAATCCGCAAGCGGCCGGCCTTTGGGAACATTCAATCGACCTTTCATATCTTCAGTGGATTTTCCTCCGAACAGCGCTTTGTCTCCTTTACTGCGTATTCTGCCGAAACTCTGTTCATCGCCGAGACGTTCGAAGATAATCCCTGAAAGCTCTTTTTCCGAGTGCGTCAGTTTCCTGCGAGCAGTAATGCGTTCAACTTCGCCCAATCGCTTTTCAATTATTTCCTGTTTTCGCGTCTGGACTGCGAAGTAGGTCTGTGCGAAAGCAATCTGGTCTTTTGCAGGGTCACCGTTTTGTGCAATGAGATAACAGGCATAACGGGTCAGGGCAATATCATCGATTTCACGCTGTGCACCTGAGCCGAGAGAGACCATTTTCCTGATATCAGGAAAATGGTCAGCGACCTCATATCCGGCGGTTTTACAGGCCGTTCTGGCCTTTTCTATTACTTTGATAAAGTTCTCCCATTTGGAGTATCCAAGCAGATTCTGAAGGTCGCGGGCAAACCAGAATTCAACCCCCGTTTCGGTATCCTTCTGAACGTTTTTCTCGAAACTTCCGTGCAACTGAATTATTATTTCCTTCTTCATTTTATTTTCCTATATCACCTTAAACTCAATCTTTGCCGATTCCATTTGCAGGGCAGTATTTGTTTTTAACTGGTCGTTATTCTTAAAGGCGATATCCAAGCAGGTAAATCTTTCCGGCTTATCCTTCAATATCTTCTCAACCAGCTTCTTTGTAATCTTTTCCGCAAGGCAAATTATCTCCAAACCATCGGCCAATACATAATAATCCGCGCCGTCAAAGGTTTCCTTTTCAATCTTAGCATTCAAATCAAACCTGCTGTTTTTAAGGATGATTTCAAAGAGCATATCATCGCCGGCTGCGCCCTTCTTGACGTTATCAACGAACATCCGCATCTGCTCTTTTAATTCCTCGCCCGTTTTTACATTCTCCCGCCACTGCTTGAAATTACTCTCCTCAAGCCGAAAGACCTTAAAGCCGAGGTCTAACTTTTTGCCGTCAAAATCCAGTTTGCCCTTGTTTTCCTCTTTGATTTTCTTCCCCGCCCGGCGGATTCTTTCCTTGCCGATATCGGCGATTGTCTTAAATCCCGCATTCAAAGCATTTTTGCCGCTTGCAGTTGATTCATCGCAGGGTTCTGCAAGTTGAACACATAAAAAATTTGCTTTTCCCTTATTGTTCAAATTGTATTCATATATAGCATGTGCCGTAGTACAAGAACCGGCAAAAAAGTCCATCACAATATTTTCGTCCTCGCTATTTGACAATACAAGTTCAATTAAATAGCGGATAAGACTAACGGGTTTTGGTCGTTCAAAATAATCCCCGTTGAGCAATTCAGCTAATAGCTTTGTTGAATGCGAAACCGTTCCGAATTGATCCAAGATCGAACTTGGCGTAGTACGACTTTTCTCTTTAACACTTTTCAATTTTCCTGCCGAGGTAAAGAAAAATTCCTTTACCACTTGTTCCTTGGTATCATAAACAGGTCTGGTTCCATAGTAAAACTCCTGCATTTGATTTTTTTGTGTCCATCCGGCCCTTAATATCATTGGATATTTTGTTTTTCCGCCTTCTACAACAAATTGACCGTTTATTAATTCGACCGTCTCTTTGTCGCCCCATTTTCCTGAAAAGATTGTGCCGTCTTTTGCTTCGCACCTTATACCAGCCGGAAATTCAAAATCACTGGCCGGATTTCCTTTCGATATTTTCTTCATTGCCCCGGCTATGATGTCGCCATTATCATTCCCTGAAAAGAAGTTTGGGTACAAATTGCTTTCCATTTTTGTATAAACAAGGATTTTTTCGTGATATACCGATATCAAACCTTGCTGCTGGCTATGTCTCGTATTCCAAATAAATTCACCAGCAAAACATTCTGCGCCGAATATTTCATCGAGAATTAACCTCAGATTGTGTAATTCATTCTCATCTATTGATATGAATAGAATGCCATCTTCACGGAGGAGGTTTTTGGCAAGGAACAGGCGGGGGTACATCATTGAAAGCCAGTTAGAGTGGAAGTGGCCTGCGTCTTTTGAGTTTTTGCGCCAGAAGCCGTCTTTTGTCAGGAGTCCTTCGGCGTCTTTTATCCCCGCCCGGAGTTCGTAATCCTCTTTTTCCTCTTTGAAGCGGTCGGGATAAATGAAGGAGTCATTGCCCGTGTTATAAGGCGGGTCGATATAAATCATTTTGATTTTATTCTGATACGTCTTTTGCAGGATTTTGAGGACTTCAAGGTTATCGCCTTCGATGAAGATATTTTCGGTTTTGTCAAAATCGACTGATTGACCCCTGACGAGTTTTAGAGTAGCGGTTGTCGTTTCCTGAATGTGTCGAAAGCATTCGGCCTTCCCTGCCCACGAGAGGCCATAGCGTTCGTTATTAGTATCGAGGTCTTCGCCGAGAGCTTGTTTGAGTTTGTCGGGATTGACTTTGCCTTCGGCGAATATTTGGGGGAATTGTGCTTTTAAGAGTTCGGCCAATTCCTTTTGTGGACTTAGCGAATTGCCATCCATCCTTTGGATTTTCGCTTCCTTTGCCATATTTTTCCCTGCAATTTTAAATAAACAATTTGCCTAAATTTTACCACCGAAGCCGGAGATTAGGGAGCCGACTTCGAATACGCCGGTGGCGACGTCCAGTTTTTGAAGGCCCGGCAATAACTTTCGAAGCGCATTTAGAACTGTGTTATCGCTGCGATTATCGAGAATAGCCGGTAATTTAGCGGTCATAGGGTCCTCGCCCGTAAGTAATTCTTAAAAAGGGGATTATAGCACTTAAGCCGTTGTAAGGCAATTAGGAAAAACGGTGGGGTTATGACCCCACCCTACCAATGCTGGATTCCTGCCCATTCGACTGCGCTCAGGGCAGGCCTTGCGCAGGAATGACAGAAATAAGATTGCCACGGCCTAAACGACCCCCGATTACAACATTCGAGGGCAGGCAGGCCTCGCAATGACATTAACCTATGCGTTTTTAGTTCGAGGAAGCGGCGGGCTGGGCGTGCGTGTTGAGACGCTTCATCTGCAGCTCGTAAAGCTGATTGTTCTTTTCAATCAGTCTTGCTATCAGGCTGACCTGGTTGAGCAGTATTTCGACGAGGTCGATATTTACCAGGGCTGATTCGGGGCTGTATTGCGGCAAAACAACCATAACATAGCCGCAATCCGTGCGTTCGGTACTCAACTGGGAGGCAACGATGCTGCATTCATTAGCCTGGGTTATGATTGGCTCAGTTCCATCGTCTATTTTGGCACAGACTTCTTTCAGAAGCGATTCGCTTATATTGAGGTGTGAGAATTTTTCGGAATCGCTGGGCCAGCAATTGCTGTTCTTATCCATAATCACGAGTATAGGCCCGGTTTCAGGGAGGATGTCGAAGATATGACGAGCAATCTGTTCGTTCAGGAAACAGCCGGTCGAAAATGGTGAGCCAAAAGTATTCATCAAATCAACTTCCTTTCTTTGTGTTTCGAGTAATTCACTCAAGAGAGATTTCGGTATAATCGGCGAGCGACTTTTCCAAAATAATGCAATTTTTATAAAACTCAAACTGACCGATTCTTCTTTTAGACACGGATTAACACGGATTTGCACTGTAGATAAAGAACCTGGATTCCTGCTTGGCGCAGGAATGACAAACGGATAAGGGTTGAGATGTGTTTATAGGACTTATCCGGAGATGTATATAAAGAGCCGGTAAAGGGCGGTCAATCGAGCATAGATTTGAGTTTAAACATCGGGAAGTGCCGGCCTGGGCAGTCGGTTTTGCCGTTTGCGCCCGGCGTTGTGTTATGGCCGTATATCCGGCCTTTCGGAATATTGTAACGGCTTTCGAGGAAGCGAACCAGTTGAGCAAGCGACTGCATCTGTCGTGAGGTTGGGTAGGTGTGATTGAAATCTCCGACGAGGCAGATTCCTACGCCGTCGACGTTTGCCCAGTTTCCGGGAGTTCCGCCGCAATGAGCGCCGACTTTTTGCTGCCACCAGCGGAAGGTAGGCTCGATTTCGCCGTCTGCGCTGTCTGAGCCGTTGCCAATGACAAAATCATATCCTACGCCTTCCCAATGCCTGCCTTCCTTGTGCCATTCATCAAAAATAGCGGCATTTCCCTTTGGCGTTCCCGAGTGGTGAATGACAACGGCAGTCCAGCCTTTCTCGAGATATGCGGGCGGGACCCATTCTCCGCCCTGTAAGCCAAAACTTTTTTGTTTGGGCAAAGGCGGTGCTTTGGGGGGTGTAACCGGAGCTGGGAGGCCGTAGTCATAAGTAATCTGGGGCATCGGCTCTTCTGCACAGCCGCTAATAACAATCAGAACAAATAAGAGACTGCAAAAAACAAAAATTTTACGCAACATTAGGGTCATTCCTTTCTAACTACAACCGTGCTGCCAAAGTTGTTCCGTCTTTTCAGGATTGATTATGACTGGGGTGGGGTTTGAGTTTCCGCCAGCGAAGACTTTCCCTTATATTTGACCATCCGCAGGCCGTTGCCGCTTTCATTGAATTTAATCTCGTTCATATAAGAACGTATAAGGAACAAGCCTCTACCGCCGGTCTTATAAAGGTTATCGCCAAATCTTGGGTCCGGCACAGCGTCCGGCTTAAAACCATTTCCCTGGTCTGTTATGGAAATTTCGATTTTATCCAGAGTAACTGAATAGTCTATTTTAACCTCCTTTGTCGGGTCCATTTTATTTCCGTGCCTGATAGAATTTATAAAAGCCTCCTCTAAAGCCAAATGGACCGCAAAAATGTCTTCCTGACCGAACTTACTGGCTTTGAGAGAGGATAAAATCTTCCTGCTGATTTCTACAATAGCAGAAGGCTCGCTGGCAACAACAATCGAATGATTAACGGGTTTTTCTGACGTCATAAATTAACGTTTCCAAAAAACCTTCCCAGCTTAGCCTTGCGGCCGATTGCTGCTTTGCGAATGAAAAATTATCGGTCAGTCCGATTTTGGCAGACCTTCGGTCGCACTTTCAATATCGGGGTAGATATCGAAAATTTTGGTTAGGCGGGTTATTTTGAAAATTTCATATATTTTCGGGTTTATACTGCAAAGGCTCAGGCGGCCATCGCGTTCATAAATCTTTTTGCTGACTCTGATTAGAAGACCTAATACGGCGGAAGAGAGGAACTTGACATTGGAAAAGTCCAAAATCAGGCTTATACGCTCAGCCTGCTCGATAACAGACATAATTGATTCCTGAATCGACTGAATATCTTTTTCTTCGAGGATTTTTTCGCTGGTAAAGGTGATTACCGTTGCATTTTCAGTGTACTGAACACTAATTTTTGGCTTAATAGCCGCCATAATAATCTCCCTAAATTAACAAAACAGCAAAATTATATGACTGTAAAAATAAAAGGTCAAGCTTTTTGCGTGTCCGAAAAATTTAATATTTTTCTGAAAAACGGGAAAATTTCTTGCAATATGAGGATATTTCGAAGAATATATATATTTGCTCGATTTCGGCAATCAGAGAGCGACAAACATTTAAAATCGGAAATTATCTGCCGAATCAGCAAATTATTTAAATTTTTCGGCAAAAATTCCCTTGCAATCTGACGTCCTTTATAGATAATTAGCGAAATGGCCGATGGTTTCGGTTTTTTTGGCGTTCTGACCTGCCTTAAATGTGTAAAATAAGGTAAGGTTTGATAAGTGGATAGAGTAATTTAATTAAAGGAGATGAAAATGAAAATCAGTAGGTCCACAGGTTACGGGTTGCTGGCGGTAGGTTACATTGTTCGGCATAACAAGGAAAAGATTATTTTGTCGCAGGCTATTTCGAAGGAATACAATATACCTCTGGAATACCTGCTCAAAATAATGCAGCAAATGGTAAGAGCAAATGTACTTCGCAGCAAGAGAGGCCCTCGTGGGGGATTCTCGCTGGCAAAACCGGCGAACAAAATCACGATGCTTGAGATTGTCGAGGCTGTTGACGGCCCGATGGCAAGCCAGTTAGACCTTATGGAACTGGCGCCGAAGGAGAGATTCAGCATCAAAACTGAGCAGACTTATGCGAAAGCAATCGCTCAGGCCAAGGCAGTCTTCGCAAAGACCACGCTCTCCTCCCTGGTAAAATAAAGAAAAAATAGCGGAAACCAGCGTTTGGCGGATAGAGAAAATCGGTAGCAAAAAACCAGAGGGGATTTTTGTTTACTGTTTTTTCTATACGCTAAACGCCGGCCGCTATACGACGAAAATGCACATTAGAGAATTTCAACAGCTAATTTCCCAAAAGTATAAAAGGCGAGACCTGGAGCGGGGAACTCCTGCCACGTTTATGTGGTTCATCGAGGAAGTCGGCGAGCTTGCTACTGCGCTGGCATCTGACGATGAGAAAAACAAAGAAGAGGAATTTGCCGACGTATTTGCGTGGCTTTGCACGCTGGCGAACATAAACAACATTGACATAGAAAAGGCGTGCGAGAAATACCTTGGCGATAACGTTAAAGGTTTTAAGTAGCCGCCCGCTCTTCTATTGCGAGGTTGTGGTCTTTTTTCGTCGCCAGACAAGCCAGACCATAAATGCCAATACGGCAAAAAGGCCAAGCAGCATAAGGCGAGTGGCGTTAATATAGGGGATATTTTGAGGCGGCACGTTCTTCAGGAAAATGATAGGCGCCCATTCCTGCACAAGCCAGAACCCCAGGATAAAAAGCAAAAAGGCGGGAGTTATATACTTGATAATAAAACGGTAAATTCGCGGGATGGTAATATCCGAGCCGACGTGCAGCTCCGTCCAGGCATTTTCCATACCGAAGACCCAGGCAAAGAGAATGGTCTCGATAAGAGCAAATAAAACCAGGCAAAAAGTTCCGCCCCAGAAATCAAGCTCATCGACAACGCCCCTGCCCAGCAGGAATATGGCGGGCTGACACAGAATGAAGGTCGCAACGGCAAATATTAAACTGGCTTTCTTTTTAGAAAGACTAAATTCATCTTCCAGAAAAGCAACCGCGGGCAGCGCAAGCGAAATAGATGAGGTTATGCCTGCAATAAAAAGGAGCATAAACCACGCAAATCCAAATAAATTCCCGAAAGCAATCTTTTGCAAAACCAACGGCATTGTAACAAAGCCCAGGTTGAATGCCCCTGCATTGGCAATATTGGTTGTGCCGACGGGGCCGAAAAAGGCAAACGCAGCGGGGATAACTATACTGCCGCCGAGAACAACTTCCGCAAACTCATTGGCACCGGCTGCGGTCAGTCCCGACAGGGCAACATCATCTTTTTTTGTCAGATAACTGGCGTATGTAAGAATGACGCCTATTCCGCAACTCAAAGTAAAAAATATCTGTCCTGCTGCAGCGAGCCAGACCTTTGCGCTTTTTAATGCGGCCCAGTCCGGCCTCCACATAAAGGCGAAGCCATTGGCGATATTGTAATCGGGTTTTGCAGGGTCAGGCGTGCCCAGAGTAACAACCCTTATCAAAAGGAAAGCTGCAAGAGCAAGCAACACAGGCAGGCCATACTTGCACACTCTTTCAATCCCCCCACTAATACCAAAGCAAATTATCACAGTATTCAAAATAAAGGTGATTAAGAAAAAGATATAAGCCGGCGCAAGACTGCTGAAAAACTGGTTTTTTACCAAACCCTGATAGCCCTGCAGAAAAGCCGCCATACTTTCCTCGGTTGTGCAGGCGTTATATTTGCCAAACAGCGCGAAAAAGCTGTAACCCAGCAGCCAGGATTCTATATATGTGTAATAGATAAAAATAACTATCGGCCCAAAGATTCCTATGACGCCGAAATATTTGATGAACCTGTTTTTGTTCCAGAGGGTATGAAATATTCCCGGTGCGGTGCTGTGACCGAAACCGCCGCCGAACCTGCCGATAGTCCATTCAATCCACATCAGGGGCAGGCCCAGCAGGAGCAGTGCGATGAAATAGGGAATCATAAACGCGCCGCCGCCGTTTTTCGCTGCCTGAACGGGAAATCTCAGGAAATTCCCCAGCCCGATTGCGCTGCCTGCGACGGCCAGTATCACCCCCGCCTTGCTTGCCCATCTTTCTCTGGCCATATTCAGTCGCTCGTTGCTTGCGGCTCGTAAATCGACAAGTTTCTCTATTTTCTATCCGCTATACGCTGCACGCTATCCGCTAATTCTTTATTCCCAGGACTTCAAGCGTATTGCGTTCGATGATATTTTGAATGTCGCTTCGCGGAACGGTGGGCAGGTTCGTATCAGCCAACAGTTTGTTAAAGCCGAGCAGCGTTTCGATACATTCTTTTGCATCACCGAACGGGAATCCGCTGCCAAACAACAGCTTATCCATCACGCCGTGTTCATAAGCGGCTGCTATGGTGTTGTAAACCTCCCAGACCCTGGTGGGTCTGATAGTCAAATCGGCGTATACATTTTTGTGCTTGGCCGCCATTGTCAGGGTCTGCTCGACAAACGGCATTCCCATAGTGCCGATAATAATTTTTAACTGCGGGAATGACCTTGCAACCTCATCCAGCAGAACAGGCTGGGCATAATCCAGCACCGCATCGGATTTCAAGGGATAGGCATTATGAAAGAAAACGGGCAGGCTGAGTTTGTCAGCCGATTCATAAAACTCCATCGCCTGACTGTGAGCAGGATGAAATCCACAATCGGGGCAGTATAAAACCGCCCCCTTCAGCCCCAGCTTTTCATTGATAACCGCCAGACTTCTGGTACTTATCGAGTCTTTTGTAGGGTCAACAAACGCAAAACCAATCCTTTTCTCTTTGTTTCTGGCTACATATTCGGACAATCGCTTATTAACGTCCTCGCCCGAATCATCCGGCTCAGCCAGCACAATGCAGACGCTTACCGCATCCGGTATTTCCGGCTGGTTAGACAAGTCTCCACTCGGCCTTATATGCGTATGGCAATCAACTATCATAATTTAGGCTATATTATTCAGCCTGGCAATCACCGTCAAGCACAATTGTTCACACTTTTCTTGACTGTAAAGCCCTCCAAGTGTAATATCTTTTTGCCGTTTTGTTTTTACTTTTAATTTTTTATTTTTAATTTACTTATGGATTGCCCGGTCTGTAAAAATGCGATGATTACGCTTGAGCTTGCAGACTCGCCGTGCTGCCCGCCCGGCGCAGCAGGGGTCGAAATCGACCACTGCAATACCTGCAACGGCATCTGGCTCGATGCGGGCGAGCTGGTACTGCTGCTGGGAAGCTCCGAAAAATCCAAAAAGCTGCTCGATTCATTCAAAATAGCCTCACACTCAGCAGAAAAGGCCAGAAAATGCCCTATATGCCTGAAAAAAATGCAAAAAATCATCGTTAGCCAATCCGCCACACAAACGGCGGACAAGGCCGCATCCCCCCTGCTTATAGACAGGTGCGGCAAAGGCGATGGCCTGTGGTTCGATAAAGGGGAATTGCAGAATATCCTCACCCTTGGCACATTCGATGAAGAAAACAAGGTCGTAAGGCTCCTGTCTGATATGTTCGGCCACTAAACCTTACAGCAACCCATTATAAACCTTCACGCCTTCGACCATCTTGCAGGTATGAACGGCGTATTGGTGGCACGGGCTTCCAGCCCGTGAAGACACGGCCAAGATGGCCGTGCCACTATATTGCGGATAACTGCGGGGATAAGCGGTATCGACCGCACGTTTTAAGGCATCTGCGGCTTCGGCGCCAACCAAAGCTCCAGCCGCACCTTTATCACCGCCGCCTAACATTCTTTCGCCCAAAACGCCCGGCACAGTTCGGGCAATGTCGCACATCGTTTCCAATTCCGGGCCTGATATTTTATAATCGTCCCTCAGGCCGATACCATCCTGTCGAAATATACTACCGACAGTCTCAATATCCCCCGCCTTCCAGGCATCGAGCATCTGGTAAAACCGCTGCCGGGCGAAAAAGATATATTTTAGCCGGTCGCACAAATCAGGATATTTGCCGGCAAACTGCGATAGAATCTTGTCATAAACGGCCTTGTCTTTAATATCAGCAAGACACTTAATCCGATAGCCGGCTTCATTCAGAATGGAAACAAATTTTTCACATTCGGCCCTGCGTATCTTATAAGTAGATTTCTCCAGACCTGCCCTGACCGTGCCGGTGTCCATAACCATAATGCGGAAATCGCCCGCTGATTTGCCCAGCGGCACATAATCAACAGTTCTATTTTTGGGATTATAATGTGTCCCCATTCCTTCCCGCGCAAACAGTATCATAATCTGGTCGAGCTGGCCGCACGGTGAGCCGATGTAGTCATTTTCCACCGCCTGGGCCATATCGACAATCTTAAATCCGCTAGGGGATGGCTTACGCCACTGGTTCTCGATTTTGATATTATTGGCGTCAAGCAATGACAAAATAAGATTTACGGTCAGCGAAGCTGAACGGGACATTCCGCCGCCGGGTATATCGCCGTAAATAATGCCGTCGATGCCCTGCTGCAATTTCACACCCTCGCGCCTTAAAATATATTCGACGCCGTAAGGGAATCGCCCCCAGGTATCGGCGATATGTTTTGATTTCGGCTCAGGGATGCTGCCGAGATTAAATTCGATAACACCATCTTCCGGAAAGTTCCCGCTGAACAATCTCACCTGTTTTGTGCCGTTAGGTTTGTATGCCAGCCAGATGAATCTGTCGGTTCCGACGCCGAACAGTTCCGTGCCGTTATAATCGCCGTGTTCGACGCCGAGGCAGAACCGGGACGATGTTCTTCTGACCCTGCCGCCGGTTACATTTATGCCGGTCTCCCGTGAAAAACGCAATATCTGGCCAATAACTACTTTGTCTTTCGTCTCCATTTGCCCAAATTATATTATGAAACTCTCTGCAAGGCCATAACAAAACTTATTGCGGATGTATAACAGGCGGATATAATTGGGCGCATTGTAACGAACCCACAGAATAGTCAGACTTGAGAAAGGAAGATTATGGAGGCCAGTAACGTCACGCAAATTTTTAAGCTGGGGTTTCTGGATATTGCCGTTTTTCTGGCATTTATCGTATTTGTCGTGGCGCTCGGCATATTCAAAGGCAGAAAAGAAGAGACCGGCGAAGATTATTTTCTCGCAAGCCGGGGGCTGAACTGGTGCCTGATTGGTTTTACTCTGATAGCGGCCAATATCTCAACCGAGCAATTTGTGGGGATGTCGGGTTCCGCTGCCGGCAAGGCTGGTCTGGCCATCGCCAGTTATGAATGGATTGCCGCCATTACGCTGGTGTTCGTTGCGATTTTCTTTTTGCCGAGGTTTCTGGCAAGCGGCATCTACACCATCCCGGAATATCTCGAATACCGTTACAACGCCGCTGCAAGAGGAATTATGGCGCTCTATATGATGATAATATATGTCGGCGTTACCATAGCAGCGGTAATTTATTCCGGCGGTATAACCATAAGCACCATATTTGCCGGCAACGACATTCTCGGTATGCCTCTGACACTCAAGACATCGGCGTGGTTTGTCGGGATTGCTGCGGCGACTTATGTTTTTTGCGGCGGGCTGAAGGCCTGTGCGTGGGCAGACCTGATTCAAGGCTCGGCGCTGATTGCCGGCGGTGCGGTCGTAATGCTGTTCGGCTTTAAGGCCGTCGGCGGCGCATCGCACTTCTTTGACGCAAACAGGGACAAACTTCATATGATACTGCCTGCCGACAACCCGATGGTGCCGTGGACATCGCTTGTTGTGGGGCTGTGGATTCCAAATTTTTATTACTGGGGTCTGAATCAGTATATCTCGCAGAAGACCCTCGCAGCCAAAAATCTCAGACAGGGACAGCTCGGCGTAATCTTCGCTGCCGCTCTAAAATTGCTGATTCCATTTGTCGTTGTAATTCCCGGAATTATGGCGCTGCAACTCTATAAAGGCCAGATGACATCCACCACAGATTGTGCATATCCGCTGCTGATTAAAAATCTCATACCCATCGGCGTCAGGGGTTTTATACTTGCGGCGCTGGCCGGCGCGGTTATGAGCACGCTGGCAGCAATGCTTAATTCGGCATCAACGATTTTCACTATGGACATATACAAACGCCATATTAAAAAGGACGCCTCGCAGAAATCTCTGGTGTGGATGGGGCGTTTTACCACGGTTTTATTTGTCGTTGTAAGCTGCCTGATAGCGCCGCAATTAGGCAATCCGAAGTTTCAGGGCATCTTCAACTACATTCAGGAATTTCAGGGCTATATTTCACCGGGCATTCTTGCGGCATTTGTCTTTGGAATGATTTTCAAGCGGACGCCGCCGGCAGCGGGCATCGCAGCATTGACCCTCTGTGTGCCGATTTACGGCCTGCTGCAATGGCAGTTCCCCCAGATTGCCTTTCTCAACAGGATGGCAATTACCTTCGGAATGCTGCTGGTCGTAATGGCTGTCATCACGGCAGTTGCGCCGCTGACTGAACCGAAAAAAATGCCAATGAAGGAGGGTTTTGATATGAGACCCGCTTCGTCGGTTTTGTGGCTCGGCGCTCTGGTGATAATAGCAACATTAACACTTTACGTTATTTTCTGGTAAAATAACCCAAAAGATAATTTAAGGAGATACGAATATGGCAAGGAAAGTTATCTGGGCAGGCTTATTGACTGTAACATTACTGTATTTGTATGGCTGCAATGCCCCAACAACAAAGGAGAAATGTAAAATGAGCATTACCAAAGAAGCCTTCGGGACAATGCCGGACGGTAAAAAAGTCGACCTGTACACATTAACCAACGCCAACGGCCTGACGGCAAAAATAACCAACTACGGCGGCATCATAACCTCGCTTCAGACACCCGACCGCAACGGCAAATTCGCCGACATAGTATTGGGCTATGATAGCCTCGCTGAATATATCAAGGAAACCCCCTATTTCGGTGCGCTGATTGGCCGATACGGCAACCGCATCGCAAAAGGCAAATTCACCCTCAACGGCGTCGAATACACTCTCGCAATCAACAACGGCCCGAATCATCTGCACGGCGGAATTAAAGGTTTTGACAAGGTGGCCTGGAACGCAAAGCCGATTAAGACAAAAGACAGTGTCGTTCTGGAATTAACTTATCTGAGCAAAGACGGCGAGGAAGGTTATCCGGGAAATCTCGACTGCAAAGTAACCTACACACTAAATAATAACAACGAACTTAGAATTTACTACCAAGCCTCCACTGACAAGCCGACTATTATCAATCTCACAAATCACAGTTACTTCAATCTTGCAGGTCATAACTCTGGTGACATCCTCGGGCAGGTGCTTATGCTAAACGCAGATAATTACACGCCTGTTGACGACACGCTGATACCGACCGGCGAGATAGCACCTGTAAAAGATACGCCGATGGATTTCACCAAACCTATGCCGATTGGCTCACGCATTGCGCAGGTCAAGGGCGGTTACGACCACAATTACGTTCTCAGCAGCAAAAGCAGTTTGAAGGTCGTCTCTGCTTCGGTTTACGAGCCGAAAACCGGACGGGTTATGGAAATCTTCACCACCGAGCCGGGCATCCAGTTCTATACCGGCAACTTTCTCGACGGCTCACTAAAAGGCAAAGGCGCCGTTTACAACAAGCACGCCGGCTTCTGTCTCGAAACTCAGCACTTTCCCGATTCGCCGAACAAACCGAACTTCCCGTCCGTAGTTCTTGAGCCGGACAAAAAATACACGCACCTTACGATTCACAAATTTACTGTCAGGTAAAAAAAAGGAGAAAAATTATGTCAACATTAGCTATTATTGGCATTATAGTTGTTGTGCTGGTTCTTTTTGTAATCAGCATTTACAACTCGCTGGTCGGCCTTCGCAATCAGGTCGACAATTCCTGGTCGCAGATTGACGTGCAGTTGAAACGGCGGCACGATTTGATTCCCAATCTTGTCGAGACCGCCAAAGGTTATATGCAGCACGAGCGAGGCACCTTCGAGGCGATAACCAATGCCCGCAGCCAGGCTATGAACGCCAGGACCGTCTCCGAAGCCGCAAAGGCTGAAGGCGCTTTGGGCCAGGCTCTCAGTCAATTCCTGCTGGTGGTCGAAAATTATCCGGAGCTTAAAGCCAACCAGAACTTCCTCGCCGTCCAGGAGGAGCTGTCCAGCACCGAAAATAAAATCTCATTTTCCCGCCAGAACTACAACGACCAGGTCCTGTTCTTCAATAATAAGACCCAGATGTTCCCGTCGAACATCATCGCCGGTATGTTTAATTTCACCAAGCGAGACTTCTTTGAGCTTGAAGCTCCCGCCGAGCGTGAAGTTCCGAAAGTGAGTTTTTCCTGATAGCCGACTAATATGTTTGAGCTGATTAGAGCAAACAAACGCAACTCTATAATATTGATGCTGCTGATGGCCGCTGTTTTGCTGCTTCTGGGTTATATCATCGGCATAACTGCTGTCGGTCCCGACGGCGGCTACGTCGGCCTGATAGTCGCAACGGCAGTCTGGCTGCTGCTTTCGCTTATCAGCTTGTCCGGCGGCGACCAGATTCTTCTCGCTTCGAGCAGGGCTGTCCCCGTGACCCACGATGACTATCCGCAGTTATACAACGTTGTCGAGGAAATGGCCATCGCTGCGGGGCTGCCTGTCCCCAAAGTCTATATAATACCCGACCCTGCGCCGAACGCCTTCGCCACAGGGCGAACGCCGAAGACCGCTTCGGTCGCCGTAACCGCAGGCCTGCTGGGCCGTCTCAACCGTGATGAATTACAGGGCGTTATCGCTCACGAAATGAGTCATATCCTGCATCGGGACATTCTTTTTGTAACACTTGCCGGCATAATGCTCGGCTCGGTCGCTTTACTCTCGCAGGTTTTTTTGAGAAGCACTTTCTACGGGTCGCTCGGCTCACGCAGAAGATACTCATCCGATTCGCGAGGTTCCGGCCAGGCAGCGGCTGTTATGCTCATAATCGCTCTGGTTGCCGCAATCCTCGCTCCGATAATGACCCAGTTGCTTTATTTTGCCTTATCGCGCAGGCGGGAATACTTAGCCGACGCAGGCTCAGCAAGACTGACACGCTACCCTGAAGGGCTGGCAAGCGCGCTTGAAAAAATCGCCGGCGACCCATCGCCGCCTTTAGCCACCGCCAATCAGGTTACCGCACCGATGTATATCGTTAATCCTCTGAAGAAAAAAGGCCTTTCTCTGGCCGACCTTACCAGCACACATCCTCCGACTTCCGAAAGGATACGAATCCTGCGGAATATGATGCACGGCGCATCCTTTAAGGATTATTCGGACGCCTTCAGCACAATAACAGGTCATAAAACCGTTGTCCCCGCACTTGCCCTGACAAAGGAGGACATTGCACTGAGAGAAGCTGCTGCGGAAGCAAAGCAAAAGCAGCGGCGGGAAACCCAGACGCGACAGGTCGGCGATATTATGCGACAGGTAAGCGGCTTTACGTTTCTCACCTGCGGATGCGGCCTGAAACTTAAAATCCCGCCCAACTACAAAGCCGACACCGTTGCCTGTCCCCGATGCGGCAGAAACATGGAGATATAACGGTCAATCATTAATATGTAAGATTTTTGCGCCGTCGAAGCCGTTGAATTTTGTCGAAGAGGCAACGCTGTATGCCCCTATATTTTCCGTGTAAAGATAATCACCGATTTTCAAATTCGCCGGGAGATGCTCCGACAGAGAAATCTTGTCAAAACTGTCGCAGGTAGGCCCGACAACGGCACAAACCTCTTTTTTCCCGCCCTTGAACGATTGAAAATTGGGAATCCAGTGGTCGTAAACCACGCCTGAAAACGTATGATAAACCCCGTCATTTATATGGTAGAAAATCTTCCCGTCCCTTCTCGCCTTTCCTATTATTTCCGAGACCAGCGTTGCGGCGGTTGCGACCATAAAGCGTCCCGGCTCAGCGATAATTTCTATATCTTCCGGAAATAGTCTCCTGCATTCTGTGTCTATTATTTTTGCGAGCCTTTGAAATTTGGGGACCTGCGAGTTATAAGGCGCCGGAAATCCACCTCCTATGTCGACTATTTTCAGATTGTAGCCTTTTTTTCGGCAGTCATTGAAAAGTTCAGATGTTATTTGTAACGCAGAGGTATAATTGTCAAAATTGGTGCACTGGCTTCCAACGTGAAAGCTCAATCCCTCAACTACCAGCCCCAAATTAAAGGCCTCTTTTACCAGGTTGTATGCGTCTGCGAGTTCTGCGCCGAATTTCGAGCTCATCTCCACCTGCGAGCCGGTATCCGGGACTTTTAATCTTAAAACCAGTCCCGCTGTGTCGCAATTTTCCTTTATTTTTTTCAGCTCATCCTTATTGTCATAAGTAACAAGCGGCCTGTATCTTTTTATCTTTCTCAGCGTCTCCCTGTCTTTTATCGTGTTTGAGAAGATTATCTTGTCCCAGATATAAAAATCTTTATCTTTTTCTTCAAAATGCTTTATATATTCATAAATTTGCATAAACTCATTGTAAGAGGCGACATCGAAACTTGCCCCTTCGTTGAACAAGGTCTTGATTATTTCCTGATTTGAATTCGCTTTTACCGCGTAATAAGCCTGCACTCGCGGAAGATTTTTTTTGAAAAGCCGGTAATTCTCCCTTATCTTTTGATGGTCAATGATAAACAACGGCGTCCCGTGCTTTTGAGCTAACTTAACAAGTTCTTTTTTCATCTTATGTTTCAATTTCCTATCTGTGCCAGTCCGTGTTTTCTTTTCAACAGCCCCACTGTCCCTATTTATTCTTTGTTTGATACTTTGTTAATTCCATATAACAACATTGGAATACCAATTATCGCGAAAAAGACAAAAGCCCAGAAATCTTCGCTTTCTAACTCAACTAAGAATGCCAATGAAGTGAGTACAAATATAACTCCTAAAGTAAAAGGTAAGGTTTTGACAAAGAAAGATAATAACGATTTCATTCTATAACTCCCTATCTGGCTCAATATTCAAGGTTTTGGACCTGACTTTCTAAATCACTAATCCTGCTCTCAACATCGTCTGATTGTTCTTTGGCAGATTGCATCTTTTTAATAGCTATGAGAATCCCAAAAACTATAAATATTGCAAGAGCAACAGCAATGAGATGATTCTTTTTCATATTCTTATCTCTAAAATAATAAAATCTACCACACTTTTTGCCTACGGCATTTTTCAGACACTGCCTGACATCCGCCGTCGCAAAAGGCTATGGCGGACAAGCTGACTAAAAACACAGACTGACACTGAAATTCTATTTACCTACTCACCCGTTCTATTCTTCTCCGTTTATGCGGACAAGAATTATACCCCTGCTTTTTTTCAAAGATATCGATTTACTTTTCAAGCATTAAAGCAGAGCGAACTATCTGGCGGACGTGCCGAGCGGTGCGCATCGCCTCGTCAGCATCTTCCAAATCGGCGGTTGTACCGGGATAACGCACTTCAACCCCTAAATCCGTCAGCCGTTCCAAATCTTCTCTGAGAGACTCCCACGACGGCTCAAAAGGCAGGACAAGATTTAAAACCGCAGAAAGGTCGTGCGTTTTCGGGAAATCTTTATCGGCCTCAACCAAGCGGGCTTTAAGATACTTTTCCGCACACTGCTGAGCGTGAAAACAAGCGGCATCATAATTGGGATATTCAGCAGTATTTTTCTCCCGCACGGCAGTGCGAAAGTCGCCTTCAGCTTTTTCAATCCATTCGGCAGTTTCAGGCTTCATAAAGCAATTTTCCTTTCTGCGTAATATCCCGCATAAACACATCATGCATCGCCAACCTTTGACGAAGCTGCTGCGGCGTTCGCACAAGTAAATCCATCGGGAAAAAAGGACGAGTGCGACTGCGAATTGTTGAAGCCATTTTCCAAGTTTTGCCTTCAAACGGCAAAACGACAAGCAAATCCACATCGGAATCGGGGCCAGCCGTGCCGACTGCATAAGAGCCGAATAAAATTATCCGCTCAGGATTAAATTGCTCTGCGATGCGGTCTGCCAACGCCTGGATGTCTCTGAAATCTACCATTTTATCTCCCAGATAATATCGTGATTATAAGGCAAATTACCAACCTCGACAAGAGGATTCCATATATCTTTAATCTTAACTCACCGGCAATGGAACATCAACATTTTCCAAACTCAAAACTGTTTTTTGCTGTTATCCTGTTCTTTTCCTGCGTCGTTTTTCTCGCTTTGGCCGTCGATTATCATCTTGCTGGCGCGCGCAAAATGATAATGCAGGTTTCTATCCACAAATATATCCCTCAGTTCTGGATTCCCGCTTCCGCGGGAATGACAGAAGACAATGGGCAGTTTTGCTATACGCTTTTAGTTCACAGTTTCCTTATAAGGCCTTTCAGTTTTTCGACCTCTTTATTATTCTCAAGATAAGACTTTATAAGCTTTTCGTGCAGTTCCCGGCCCCTGTCATACAATCTTTTTTGTTTTTTCGGCTGCGTGGTCTGCTTGACGTATGCAACCATCATCGGAAACGCCACCGTTACATCGAGATAGGCTGTTACGGTTTCTTCTAATTTTGTCGGGTCGATTTTACCCCAGCTTGCCGCTTCAGAGGGCGGAGCGCCCGACAATCCGCCGGTGTCCGGCCTGGCGTCCGTTACGTTGATGTCGTAATCCTGGCCTACTTCCGGTATCATCAGGACTTCCTGTATTTGCGGCTCGGTCTGGAGCATAAAGTTTTTGGGGCTTCCGCCGCCAATCAGGATAACCCCCGTCTTGCCGTTTTCGTATCGCTTTGCGTTCAGTATTATGGCCGTCGAATCATTGACGTCGATGCTCGGGTTTATTTTGAGTTTGAATTTGTCTAATAGCCCTGACGCTTCGGCCAAAAGTTCCAGGCCGGCCACATTCATTCCGATTGTCGAATCTCCCGGCGATGATGTGAAAACAGGGATGCCGTTTCTGTAGGCCGCCGCCAGAATACTCACCTGCCCCAGCTTGTTTTTCTCCTCGCATTCGTTGAGGATTTTGCCGAGATGGTGATAGAATTCCCGCGTCCCCATCTCTTTCTGGAATTCCGGTCTTGCGAGTATTTCCCGCAATCTCCTGTCGGTCTCCATCAGGACGTCTTCATAATCGAACAGGATGTCATAGATTCTCGTTACGCCCTTGTCCCTCAAATCCGCATCATCAACGGTATGGCTGCCTCTGTGCATAGGCAGGTTGAACGCAAAATGTATATCGTGATACATATTTGCGCCGGTTGCGGTCATCCAGTCGACAAAGCCGTGGTTCATCAGGGGGATTATCGTGGAAGGCCCCAGGCCCGCCGGCGTCAATGCACCGGCCAGGCTCAATCCCACCGTAACATCTTCCTTCGAGTATCTGTCTCGCAGTAAATGGCAGGCAGCCCGCAATCTGCCCCCGTTATAGGCATCCATATTGTCTATCAGTTTTACTATATCCGTGCCTTCGGTAATCGGCTGAGGCAGAATCCTTTTGCCGGCCAGGTATTTTGCCTTGCCCGGACAATGCTGTTTATCGTTTTTCATTTTTTCCTTTCCATTCAAAGATTTAAATTATCTCAAAACTGTCACCCTGAGCGGAGCGAAGGGTCTGGGCATCAGAAATACGAGATTCTTCGCTTCGCTCAGAATGACAAATTACTTTGCCTGAAAGTTTATCAAAAAAAGCCGGCAAATAGAAAGTTAAAATTAACAAAAAACCAAACCAGTTTCGAAAATAATAATTATTATTAACCGTTGCAATCTTTAGAAGATTTTGATATTATCGCGAAGTCAAATGACGGAAAAGAGTTCCGAAAGTTTCACACAGGAATTTTTAGTTAAGGAGTAGCTTATGAAAGGGGATTCTAAAATAATCGATTGTCTAAACGGCCTTTTGGCTGACGAACTGACTGCCATCAACCAGTATATGGTAGAGGCCGAGATGTGCGAGAACTGGGGGTTGACCAAGCTCGCCGAGATGGAGCAGAAGCGTGCCGTCACAGAGATGAAGCACGCCGAGACCCTCATTTCACGAATCCTGTTCCTCGAAGGCAAGCCTGTTGTCAACAAACTCAGCGAGATTCATATCGGCCAGGAAGTTCCTGAGCAGCTCAAGAATGACCTTGCTGCTGAAATGACCGCCGTCCGCGGCTATAACGCCGGCATCAAGCTCTGCACTGAACTCGGCGACAACGCCACTAAAGAGATACTGGATGGCATCCTGAAGGATGAGGACGCTCACGTAGACCAGATTGAGGAGCAGCAGGACCGCATCGCAAAGATGGGCCTGCAGGTCTACCTCGGAACCCAGGTCTAAAAAGTTTCAGCCTGAATATACGTAGTATTCTTTACAGGTCAAATAGTGGATGTCATTCTGAACGTAGCGAAGCGAAGTGAAGAATCTCCACGTTTAGCGGTCGCTGATCCAGCCTTCGCAGCCTTTTCGGCGGAGTAGGCCATGGCGGCCTTGTTTACCCCGCCGAGCCGAACCTGCCGGAGCATATCAAAGCCGCTGTCAATTATGCTCTTATGGATACAACGCTTTTGTAGATAAGAGGTTGCAAACACTGCATTGTTATTTTTCGGAACATCTTGTATCCTGAAACCCGCTGAAAAGTCTCAAAATTCGTAAGGGCGGTTGTAAAAAATCGTACGCTATTTCCTTTAATTATTTTCCGCCCCTTCTTTCTTCGTTAAGTTTTGCTGCTTTAAAATTTCTTTAAGTTTATCTTGAATTGGTTGTTCCCAATTATAAGCAAGTACATTTGTTGCCATGACTTTTTTGGATACCACTTCAACGCGGATATGATTATCATCTATTTTATTTACAAAAACTGCGACCCTTTCACCAAAACTAAAACCGGTCCACCCCTTTTCCGCTAAAATATATCCTTCTTGTTTATTTTCACCAACAACATTTAAGTCCATTTCGTTGACAGCTTTTGGTATAGCATTCCAAACAGCATCAAATGAGGCTACATAAATATGAGAGGTTCCCTGACCTTTGGCGTTCCGCGCATCTGACAGGGTCGCACAGCCTGCAAGGTATAAAATAATCAAAAGGCACAAAGCTTTTTTCATACATTCTCCTTGCAAATATTTTTTATTTTTCGTTTATCATAATTTCAGACTAAGATATAATCCCGTTTCATAGTCGCCTCTGCGATATAAATGAACCGGCGAGGGAAAACCACAGGGACGGCATAAATACTCATAAACAAGGATGTTACTGCAATGAACACATCACGCAAACTTATCAAAGAACAATCCCAAAAATTAGCACTCTATCTCCTTTCATAAAAATTACAACCAAAAATCCGAATTTTGTGGTTGTAAAACCACTTTTAACCATTAGCGGTTTATGAAAGGTTAACTTATAAGTCTTTGGCTCTTAAAGACCTACAAGACTGGGCGATACAGGATTCGAACCTGTGACCCGCTGATTAAGAGTCAGCTGCTCTACCAGCTGAGCTAATCGCCCTTAATTACCGGCCACTAAAAACTGGGCCCGCAAGGATTTGAACCTTGGACCGACGGATTATGAGTCCGCTGCTCTACCAGACTGAGCTACGAGCCCGAAAACAATTGTCGATTTGCGCTTTTTCAATCGACTATCGACAATTAAATTGGGTTGATTAGTTTACCTTTGTTCCTTAAAAAGAGCAACAAAAAACCCCACCATCTTACACGCTACAAATCCTCATCCAGCAAATGGCCGAGACGGTATTTTTTCGCCCGCAGATAATCGATGTTGTGTTTGCCGGCCTCGGCTATCAGCGGTATCTGCTCAACGACCTTTATGCCGTAAACCTCAAGCCGGCTTATTTTTTTGGGATTGTTCGTCAGTATCCGTATTTTTTTCAGTCCCAAATCGCGGCAGATTTGAGCGCCGATTCCATAATCGCGTCTGTCAGGCATAAAGCCCAGCTTCACATTCGCCTCGACCGTATCAAGTCCCTGCTCCTGAAGTTTGTATGCCCGCAGCTTGTTTTTCAGGCCGATACCCCTGCCCTCCTGCCGGAGATAGATTAACGCTCCCTTGCCGGCCTTTTCAATCATCTTTATCGCGGTTACTAACTGCCAGCCGCACTCGCATCTCTGCGAATGAAACAAATCGCCTGTCATACATTCCGAATGCACCCTCACCAGCACCGGCTCATTATGCTCGACCGGCTCACCCTTATCGTCAAGCTCGCCTACCCCGCCTTTGCACAAGGCCAAATGCGGCTCAGCCGTGGTAACACTCTCGTAGCCAATCAGCTTAAATTCTCCGTAATCAGTCGGCAAATTCACGCACTCAACCCGCTTAATCTGTTTTTCTCGCTGGAGGCGATATTCTACAAGTTTGGCGATAGAGGCCATTTTAAGACCGTGCTTTTCGCAAAATTTTATCAGTTCCGGCACCCTGGCCATTGAGCCGTCTTCGTTCATAATCTCGCAGATGACGCCAGCCGGTTTAAGTCCTGCCAGCCTCATCAGGTCGACTGCCCCTTCGGTCTGTCCCGCCCGCACCAGCACGCCGCCTTCTCTGGCCCGCAGCGGAAATATATGTCCCGGGCGAGCAAGGCCGGTCGGCCTGGTATCGTCGGCAATCGCAACCTGAATCGTCTTTGCCCTGTCGGCGGCGCTGATACCTGTGCCTATACCGCCGGCTGCATCGATACTGACTGTAAACGCTGTGCCGAACCGTGCGGTATTGTCGGCGGTTTGCGGGTACAGGCCGAGCGAATCGCATTTTTCCGCCGTCAGCGGCAGGCAAATCAGTCCCCGGCCGTATTTGGCCATAAAATTGATGTTCTCCGGCGTTACCTTCTCGGCGGCACAAACCAAATCCCCCTCGTTCTCACGGTCTTCCGCATCGACTAAGACTATCATTTTGCCCTGCCGAAGGTCATCCAGAATTTCCGGTATTTCACTGAACCTTGTCACTTTGATTTCGGCCTTTTTAATTGTATGTGTTTAGCGAGGTAGCTTAAAAAGATGCTTTCTAATGTGGCACGGGCTTCCAGCCCGTGTTTTGGTCCCGATGTATCGGGATAAACACGGCCAAGATGGCCGTGCCACGTTTAACAGGCTAAACACATACTTTTAATTTTTGCTTATTCCCTGCTCGTACTGTTCAATATAGCGACTTCCGTTGCGGATGTAAATAAGAGTTGCCGCTATTGCGGTTGCCGCCGCCGACCACCAGAGAAATCGCAAAAACCAAATCCAGCCCGGTATAATGCGTGAAACCTCCGGAGCAATCAGGATTGCCGCCACCATCGACAACTGCAGCGTGGTGGCGACCTTGCCGACAAATGCAGGGACAATGCGGACCTGAAAGGTAATGAAATAAACGATTACAAAGCCGATTAACAAAAACAGGTCTTTGCCGATTATCAAAACCACAACCGTAGGCGGAAGTAAAAAACCGTCCACCCCTCCCTGACGCGACGCAAGCAGCAGGCACGCACAGGTCATAAGCAACTTATCTGCCAGCGGGTCCAGGAACGAACCGAGCCTGGTAATCTGCCCGTTTCGGCGAGCCAAATAACCGTCAATAACGTCGCTTGTCGCCATAATAAAGAAAATAAATATCGAGATGTACCTCATCAAATTACGCATCATCGCACTGTGCTCAGCATCATTTATTTGCAGCATACAACTGACAAATGGCACTATCAGCAATATTCGCAGGATTGTAATTCGGCTTGCCCAGTTCAGCATCATAACGCCGTTCCTACCATAGTTTAAATACATCGTCCGCCATCAACATTCAGCACCTGTCCGGTTATGTAATCATTTTTCAGCAAAAAGATTGCCGCTTCGGTAACATCCTGCGGCTCGCCGATTCTTCTTACGGGAATAAACGAAAGCTGTCTCCGCTTTTCCGATTCATCAAAATCGCCCTGCCAGGTTACTATGCCCGGCGCTATCGCATTAACACAAATCGCAGGCGCCAGTTCCTTTGCCAGAGCTTTCGTTGCGCCGATTAAGCCGGCCTTTGAGGAACAATAAACGACATATTCCGGCCAGGGTCTTATTCCGCCGACATCGGCGATATTAACTATCTTGCCGACGGTTTCATTGGTATCAGCAAACTTTTTGCGTAATTTTTCCGCAAAAATCCGGCTGAGCAAAATCGGCGCTATGACGTTCAGGTTAAAAATCCGCTGCGACCGCTCGAAATTCACTTCCGCCAGCGGCTGTCTGATAAATTCGGCCGCTGAATTTATCAAAATCTGCGGCACACCAAAGCCGGCAGAATTCTCAAATAATTTTTCTATCTCGCCGGGCCTGGTAAAATCAGCCTCGACAGCCTGCGCCAACCCTCCTGCTTTTTGAATCCGCTCGACGACCTCTTTTGCCCGCTGCCTGTTGCGGTTGTAATGGCATATACATTCACAGCCGGCCAAGGCCAGGGCATTTGCAATAGCACTACCCAGCCGTCCGGTCGAACCCGTGATAATTGCGACAGTCCCCTTTAATTCCATTGGCCGTTATATTAACCTCGGCCCTCAAATTACGCAATACGCACGTTATTTGGGTTTTGCCTCGCTTTGCTTGAGGCTCGGCCTCGAGCGGAGCAAATCTGCCACTTCCTTCTGCTTATTATTAACCGCCAACTGCAGAGCGGTGCGTCCCTGGTTATCTTTGGCATTCAAATCCGCCCCTTTGGCAAGCAGCAGCTCGACCACTTTTATCTGCCCCTTGCTCGCCGCAAAATGCAGCGGAGTAAGACCGTCATTGTCTTTTGAATTGACCTTTGCTCCCAGTCCCAGCAGAACTTCTGCTGATTCTATTTTGCCCGAATCAGCGGCAAAGTCCAGCGGAGTCCTGCCGTCATTGTCTTTTGCATCGACGTCCGCTTTCTTCGAAACCAAAAGTTCCGCCACAACCTTAAACCCCAGTTGGGCCGCAAAGTGCAGCGGCGTCCTGCTATTGTTATCTTTGGCATTGGGGTCCGCTCCTTTGGCAATCAGCACTGCCGCCACCTCTGCATTGCTGCCTCGTGCCGCCCAGTGCAGCACGGTCCCACCGTATTCGGTCTTAGCATCTATTTTTGCTCCCTTGCTGATAAGAAACTCCACCATCTCCTTTTGCCCTCCTATGGCTGCCAGATGAAGAGCGGTCTCACCCTTATTCGCCTTAACGTTCACATCAGCCCCCTTGGCTGCCAGAAGCTCCACGCTTTCCTTATTACCCCTCATAGCAGCCATCAGCAGAGGAGTCGCACCGTTATCATTCCTGTCATTTACATCCGCTCCCTTGGAAATCAGAAAGTTGACCATCTCCTTATAGCCGTTTCTGGCCGCCAGATGTAGCGGTGTATCGTTATGGTCTCCTTTTGCATTTACCAATTTAGGGTTTTGTGCCAACAGGTCCTTGGCCACCTTGAGGTCTCCTATCTCAGCGGCATCGTGAATCACATCCGCCGGCAGCAGCATCGCCAAACCTAATAAAACCGCCCCTGTCGCAATCAGCTTTTTACCGCTAAACATAAAATTTTCCTTTCGTTTATTTCTTGCCGCTCTTGATTTTTTTCCTGAAGTTACCGCTAATCCATTGGCTGATATACTAAACTATAAACTTCAATCCGGCAACACACATTTTTGATGCAACAAAAACCGTGAAAAGCAAGTGTTGCTTGCAGACAGGATTTTGGTATCTTCATAAAGCTTAAGTCTTGTTATAGATATAAGAGTTTCGCAGGGAGAACTCAAATGAATGAAGGTATGGTAATCGGCGGATTGGCAACCGTTATGGGGTTGGTTTTGGTGCTTCCTTTCTCAGTGAAAAAAATAGAGGAAGAGCTCGAAGCATTTCTCTTCATAATGGGCGTTCTCGCGGTGAGCATCTCGAGGCTGTGGAGCCGGCATCTGGTTGAAGAAGCGCTCATCGAGCCGATTAAAATTACCCTGGCCGTTTTCTTCGCAGGCCTCATCTTCAAATTCATCCGCCCGAAGGTGGGAAAATGGACAACCGCATTGGCGCAGCAGTTCGGACACAACGTTTTGTTCTTTATAATTGTCGTCGGATTAGGTCTGCTTTCCAGCGTGATTACAGCGATTATCGCCGCTCTTGTTCTTTCGGAAGTCATAAGTGCATTGCGGCTGCCCAGAAGTCTGGAGGTCAAGATAGTTATTATATCCTGTTTTTCCATCGGCCTCGGCGCAGCTCTCACACCCATCGGTGAGCCGCTTTCTACAATAGCGGTTTCCAAACTCAAAGGTGAACCCCACAACGCCGACTTTTTCTTCCTGCTCAGGATGCTGGGGCTATGGGTAGTGCCTGTGATTTTGGGCCTTGGGTTTCTGCCGGCTTTTCTCAAACATAAAGGCGAAACAAAAGGCGATACCCTGACCGAAGACAAGCCGGAAGGGTTTAAGGATGTCGTAATCAGGGCAATAAAGGTTTATCTTTTTGTGCTGGCATTGGTACTTCTCGGAACAGGTTTTAAGCCCGTCGTTGACAAATATCTGGTGCATGCGCCCGCCGCTGTTCTCTACTGGGTGAATATCGTTTCCGCTATTCTTGACAACGCCACACTGACAGCGGCGGAAATTACCCCTGCTATGTCCCTATACACAATAAAATTTGCCCTGGCAGGCCTTCTGATTTCAGGCGGGATGCTCATTCCCGGTAACATCCCCAACATCATCTGCGCCAGCAAATTGTCCATAAAAAGTAAAGAATGGGCGGCCTTCGGCGTTCCGCTGGGAATGGTAATAATGATAGGATTTTTTATCGTCCTGATGCTGGTATAGTTTATTCGACCGCGCCGTGTTTGCGGAGAAGCTCGGCAAGGTCGTCATTCTTTCTGATTATCAAATACTTCAAAGGGGTGCAGCCCTTACTGTCCATTATTTTGACGTCTGCTCCGCCGGCGAGCAGTAATTCGATTGTGGTTTTATGGCCGTCGATGCAGGCCATATGCAAAGGCGTATGGCTGTTGCTGGTTCTGGCGTTCACGTCCGCACCCTTAGCCAGCAGTATCTTTGCCAATTTATCGTTGCCAACGTTGGCAGCCATATGCAGCACGGTCCAGCCGGATTCTCTTTCAGGCTTAAACAAACTCTGCTTTTCATAGGTCTTGCTGTTGACATCCGCCCCTTTAGATAACAGAAATTCGACCATTGGGCTTTGGCCGGCATTGGCCGCATAGTGGAGAGCGGTCCAGCCGTCTTTATCCGAAGCCCTTATCTGGTCAGGGTTTGCGGCCAATATGGCTTTGACTTTTGTAAGATTTCCCCCTGCGGCGGCCATTAGGATTTCGGGATTGCCGGATGTGGCTGCCCAGACGAGCAAGGCCATCAATCCAACGATTAATATGGCGAGAAAGCCAATCAATTTGTTAGTAAACATAGATTCTCCTTGGACTTATACAAAGATTTTATCGGAATAAACCCAGCCGAAGTTTAAGAATTTAATAGCCGGGCTTGTATGGCGTGATGCCTGCGGCACATAAATTTTGGTAAGATGGGTAAAATTTAACGATTGTAGGGGCAGGAAAAAGTGTGAAAAAGTGAGAAAAAATGCGACATTTGCGCGCTATCTGGGGGCTATCTTGTGCAATTTGAAGCAAAAAAAGATGCATTCGAGTGAATTTTGTGTGCGTTTTGCGACTGAAAAAAAGTTTGTAAAAAAAATGATGATTTTGGGATTTTTTCAAAAAAGTATCCTCGGAAATGATTGAACATTTTAACCGCGGAGTGAGAGCAGAACAGAAACGCTGAACTATTCCACACCAAAACATATCGCGGTATAAACTATAAAATAATTTATCGTGCTTTTTGCCTTGTGTCGTTTTTAGTTTGACACTGATTAGTGCGGGATTTACACTGTTTTTAGAAAGCCAGAGAGAACAGAATGTTAATTTTGTCTGAAAATACCACCGACCTCAAACAAAAAACCAGGTTAGTTGAGATTGAACGCACCGACAGCGAACTATATCAGCACTTCAAAAGCAAATTTCGTCTTGAATGGTCTTTGTCACGGTCGCTCGTAAGTTTTCAAGCCAATAAAACAAGAGAGATTTATCGCTGGTATAAATTCAAAGAGGCTTTTTCTGCTGATTTAGTAGAGTATTTGCTTGAGAAAAACAAGATTGTTAAAGGTAAGTTGCTGGACCCGTTCGCCGGCAGTGGAACCGCATTATTTGCAGCCGGTGCGAGAGGTATAGATACGGATGGTATCGAGTTGTTACCAATTGGTCAGCAAATAATCCTCACAAAGAAATTATTCGAATCGGAATTCACGGCAGAAGATTTTGATGCCCTTAAAAGATGGTCAATAGACAAGCCGTGGCAGAAATCCGATTCACGAGTCACACTACAAGAGCTGCGAATTACAAAAAACGCATATCCAGAGGAGACTAAAGCGGCGATTGAAAAATACTTATTTACCTGTAAGAACGAAAATGACCGCGTGCAGACAGTTTTGCGGTTTGCGTTATTATGTATTTTGGAATCGGTAAGTTATACACGCAAAGACGGACAATATTTACGCTGGGATTATCGGTCTGGAAGGCGACAAGGTAAAAACCCTTTCGACAAGGGAACAATTCTTAGTTTCGACGAGGCTGTATGCAGTAAGATAAATGAAGTTGTTTTTGACCTAAATGCCGGTGGAAAACAAAAGGACCTTTTTGGCTCGGAGGATACACGAGGTAACATTCATCTTTACTGCGGCTCCTGCCTTGATGTAATGCCCGCTTTACCTGATGGAATGTATGATGCTATTATTACATCGCCGCCATACTGCAACCGGTATGATTATACTCGCACTTACGCTTTGGAATTAGCGTTACTTGGAATTAGTGAGCAAGAACTGGGTAATCTTCGCCAGCAAATGCTCAGTTGCACAGTTGAGAATCGTGCAAAAGACCTTTTGAGGATAAATCCCAAATGGACTGCCCCCATTGCTGCGGCAAATAGTCAGGAATTGCTACAAACGATTCTGAAATACTTAGATGACCGGAAATTACAAGGTGAGCTGAATAATAACGGTATTCCGAGAATGGTTCGGGGTTACTTTTACGAAATGGCTTGTGTAATTGCTGAATCCTTAAGAGTAATAAAACCCAACGGCTGGTTATTTATGGTAAATGATAATGTGCGATACGCCGGAGCGAGTATTTCTGTAGATATGATACTGTCCGGTATCGCGGAGAAATTAGGGTTTCATATAGAGAGCATTCTAATATTACCAGGCGATAAAGGTAACAGCAGCCAGCAGATGGGAGAGCATGGGCGAGAACCGCTTCGCAAGTGCGTTTACGTCTGGAGAAAAACCGGATGAACAAACCATACCGCCAACACTTAAAATCGAGCAAAGACCTTGAGACCACGTATGAAGCAATTCGCGCAGGTTTTGTCGCACTGGCGTTAGAGAAGAACAGGCAGGCTACGCCATATATCGAAGAAGCAAGGGCGCTGAAAATCGCTGCGTCAACTGCAAAGAGGCCGTCCGATTTGCTCAATATCCCGGATATACAATCAGGCATATTAACCGCGGCGGGTGTATCTGATAAGGCGACCAACCATCTTTTGGCACAAGACAAGGCAGAAGCGATAAAAGGGCTTATCAAAAATTTTCTTGAGCCGGCAGGTGAAAAATTCGTTGAGGAGCTTGTCTTCAGGTTTTTGTTAATACGCGGAGACACTTTAGGCGGGTCAATGCGAAATATCGGCGGAGTCTTAGCACAAAGAAAATTGACCCGTGCCATTATTTCTGCAATTAAAATTGCCGGTCAATCTTATAAGTGGCTGCACTGCGAGACAAGCAAGTGGGCAGAAATGTCAGAAAATGACGCGGACATCGAGATTTTTGTAAAGGGAATAAGCTGGATTAAAGACGACCAATATCGCACCGTACTTTATAATATTACCGTCCCGGTTGTCGGTAATAACGTGGATTTGTGTTTATTTAATTGCGGTCACAAAGATGTCGCCGATAGAAAACGTGCTAAAGATATAGTTTCTTCTGCCAATTCGTATATTGCAATCGGTGAACTCAAGGGCGGAATAGACCCTGCCGGTGCCGACGAACATTGGAAAACAGCCCGAACTGCCATAGCTCGAATTCAGGAATCTTTTGCGAAAGCCGGGCACGAGCCTTATCTTTTCTTTGTGGGAGCCGCCATAGAAGCGAAGATGGCGGTCGAAATCTGGTCTCAGTTAAAACGCGGCACACTTACAAATGCTGCAAATCTAACTAACGATAACCACATAGCATCATTATCACGATGGTTATGCAATCTTTAGGGCTAATGGAAGTATACCCTGCGAATTCAAAGATACCTTTAATACCTTCTTATCATTTAATTTACTTGATAGTAATGATGGGGGCGATATAATTTTTCTGCCTTGAAGGGCGAAATATGGCTTTACTGAACGTAAATATAGACCACATAGCGACCGTCAGGCAGGCAAGGCTGGCTGATGAGCCGGACCCCGTCTGGGCGGCGGTAGAATGCGAACTGGCAGGCGCAAACGGCATAACGGTGCATCTGCGGCAGGACAGACGCCATATCAACGACCGCGATGTCAGGCTGCTGAAAGAAACGGTGGCCTGCAAGCTGAACCTCGAAATGTCAATGGCGGACGAAATAGTTAAAATCGCCGAGAAGATACGCCCCGACCAGATAACGCTTGTGCCGGAAAACCGGGCGGAACTGACGACCGAGGGCGGGCTGGACTGCGCCGGGTGCAAAAAACGCCTGGCGGAGGTCGTAAAAAGGATGCACAGGAAAGGCGTTCTGGTAAGCACGTTCATCGCACCAGAGAAGCAGCAGATTGCCGCATCGGCAAATACCGGCTGCGACGCGGTCGAGTTGCACACGGGTATGTATGCGAATGCAAAGACCCAAAAGGCGATTGACAAGACGCTGAAGGAGCTGGAGGCGGCGAAGGATATTGCGGCGGAGGCCGGCCTTATCGTTCACGCGGGTCACGGCCTGACATATCGGAATATTGCCGGTGTTGCGCGCATCAGGGGACTTTGCGAATTTAACATAGGACACAGTATTATTGCCCGTGCGGTGCTGGTGGGGATAAGGCAGGCAACCGCAGAAATGATAGAGTTGATAAACAAATTTGGCACTGAACCTTAGAGGGAGCTTAATATGTTTACAGGCGCATTAGTAGCACTAATCACGCCGTTTCGGGACGGCGAAGTCGATTTTGAAACGCTCGATGAGCTGGTGGCGTTTCATATTGAGAACGGGATAGACGGAATAGCGCCGGTCGGCACCACCGGCGAATCGCCCACGCTCAGCCACGATGAGCATAAAAAGGTCATCGAGCGAGTCGTCAAAACAGTTGCCGGCAGGGTCCCCGTGATTGCCGGCGCCGGGTCGAACTCGACCGCCGAGGCCATCGAGCTTGCAGCCTTTTCAAAAAAGGTCGGCGCAGATGCAACGCTCCAGGTCGACCCTTATTACAACAAACCCACTCAGGAAGGCTTCTATCAGCATTTTAAGACAATTGCTGAGGAAGTCGACCTGCCTATGGTGCTGTATGACATACCCAGCCGATGCGGTGCCGGTATGACCGCCGACACGGTCGTGCGCCTGGCGCAAATCGAAAATATAGTCGCAATCAAGGACGCCACCGGCAGCCTCGACCACGTCAGTGAAATTGCGACCCGCTGCGACCTGACAATCCTTTCCGGTGACGATTCGCTCACGCTGCCCATCGCCTCTGTCGGCGGCAAAGGCGTCATAAGCGTCGTGGCAAATATTGTCCCCGCCGACGTAAAAGCAATGACCGACCTGATTCTCGAAGGCGATTTGGTCTCAGCACGCCAGTGGCACAACAAGCTTTTTGCTTTGAGCAAAGGTATGCTCACGCTCGCCACCAATCCGATACCCATCAAGGCTGCTATGGCAATGCTCGATATGGCGCCTGAAGAAATGCGGCTGCCTATGGTACCGATGGAGGAGAGCAAAAAAGCCGTTTTAAGAGAGGCGCTGAAAGCCTACGGTCTGCTGGGCTAAGAATCGCCGACGCTGAGGGGCAACATCTGTGCCTGCCTGTATACCGCCAGCGTCGAAGAAATCATATTGCTTACCGTATGATTTTTCTTCAGGTAATCCTGTGCGCTTTTGGCCAATTGCCTGGCCAAGTCCGGCCGGTCGAGCAAATCCTTCAGCGTTTTATAGATACTAAGCTCATCTTTCGGGTCAAACACCGCGGCGGTCTGTCCCTCGATAATCAAATCGTCAACGCCCCCCCTGCACCCGGCCACAACCGTCCCCGCGCTCATCGCCTCCAGCAGCATAATGTCAAACGCCTTCCGCGGCCCAGGCTGTATAAAGATGTCCCCGCCCGCAAGAACCGCCCGGTGAGGCTTTAACCGCGGCACGCTCACAACCGCCTGCGACAGCTCAAACTCGGCCAGCAGTTTCCGCATCTCCTTTTCTTCACTTTCCTCGCTCATCACCACCAGCATAAAGTCATACTCATCCAGCAGCAGCCGTTTTGCCGCCTTGAACAGATTTACAAATCCCACCGTATCGTCCCACGGGCAGACCGTCACTATACTTCGAACACGGGACGGCTTGCTGAAACAGGCAATTCTCTTTTCAACGAAACTGCCGATATTTATCTGCTCAATCCGCTCGGCAAATTTGGGATAAATACTTGTTAGATTGGCCTTAATACTCGCTGTCGGCGTTATAATTCTCGCACATCGCTTCGGCGAAAAGGTCAGCCGGCCTGTTCTGCTGCGCAGCGAGTTGACCATCTGTATATAAGGCAGGTTCAACCGCCCCGACGCAAATCTGGCAAGCTGCGCACGCGTCTCGCACAAACAATGCAAAACGGTGGGCTTAAACTCCGCAAGGGTTTCGATAAGAATCTTCCTGTTCTTATGCCCCATAAGGGGAAGATTAATTGCCGGATGCCGCACAACCTCAACCGAAGGCGAGATAACAGCTTCCACATCAAGGTCCGGCGGATAAACCAGCATCGCGATTATCGACTCATCCGCCAAACCGACCGACAAATGGTGCAGGAACACGGCGTATTCGCCTGCGGTGCGCTCCGAGGCAATCAGCACCGGCCTGACCTGCTTATTTACTGCCGCCTCTGCTATTCCATTACCTCCCTTCCCCGCCATATTTTTTACATTTCACGGGCTGCAACGGCCTCTGGTATATTACCCCAAAATTCCCACAAACGCAATCTTATATATATTGCTTTTTAAATCGCATATTATAAACTATATCAGGTCTTTGAATAACCAATGCCGACGATTATACGAATAAGAATAAGGAGTTTAGCTATGGAAAATATGAGTAGGCGCAGATTTATGGGTCAATCGCTGTTTGGTGCGGCCGCCATTCCGCTGGCTGCGAAGACCATCGCCGCCGCCCTGCCCGCCGAGGCCAATAAAGCCGGCAAACCTTCATGGCCGAACGAACCGAAGCCGCAGCCTTCCGCACAAAAGCAGGTCGATTACAGCGAAGCGATAAAAACGAAATATCCCGAACAGTGCATCGTGGCCATCGCAAAAGATAAAAACGGCAAACCCAACCCGATGACAATGGGCTGGACAATGATTACTTCAGGCTCGCCGCCGATGATGGCCATATCTATGGGGACGACTCGCTATACCGCCGAGGCCGTCAGGCACTCAAAATGTTTCACCATCGCCTTTCCATCCGCCGAGCAGGCCAAAGCCGTCATCTTTTTCGGCACAACTTCAGGCCGAGACATCGACAAATTCAAGGAATTCCCTACCGCCATCGAGCCTGCCAAACAAATCGACTCGGTCCTGATGACCGACGCAGTGGCCAATTTTGAATGTCAGCTTGAATCCGAATTTGTAACCGGCGACCATTTAATCTTTGTCGGCCAAATAGTTGCCTCGCACGTCAACACTACCCCCAAAAAGCGGCTATATATTACCGGGTCGGGCAAAAAACTCGGTCCTGTGGAGGCGAAAACCTAACGTTCTGTCGCAGGTAAACCGATGAGATGTCATTGCGAACGCACCTGTCCTGAGCGGCCTGCCTGCTCAATGGTATTCACAAGGTAATCGGTAACATCAATTTTGTCTGCCAGCAGTCTTTCACGAGCAGCCCGGCATTTCTCTTTCGCTGCGGGGTCGGTAAGCCATTCGATGCAATACCGAAGCGCCTGCTGAGTATCCGTTGTCTGCTTCAGCAGGCCGTACCCTTCGTGCATATTGACATATCCGAGCTTTAAGGTGTTAATATAAACAGCGGGGACGCCGAGTATAGCGGATTCCGACGCCATCGTGGCCCCTTCGCCGACATATAACGCCGCAAACGCCATCAAATGATGTATCTGATGCACGGGAATCTTCAGCCGATACGGCTCAAACTCCGGCGGCAACGTCCCCTCTGAAGTAATATAAGGCCTGGCATATTTGGCCAGCTCTTTTATGAAATTCAGCTTCTGTTCATTTGCAAAACCATACTGGCCGATGTCGTGCGAAGCCTTCCATGACACAAAACGCACAACGGCAAATTTCTCCGTCTTCGAAACTCCCCACTTATCAAGCAAAGTCGGGTCCGGTGTGAAATATTTCGGATGCAGGTAAGCCATCTCGTGGCAGCCTTCATACCGGACCTGTTTGCTGCCCAAATCCGTCATATAACAGGCCGGCGTCAGTATCTTCGTTGCGAACGGTTTATACAACGCTATCTGCCCAGTCGAATGTTCAGTGTCTTCGAGAATAATTGTTTTTTTCCCGAACAGGAAACCGGCATGGGCCGCCCTGAAGGAGCCAAGTCCCGTCAGAACGTCCGGCTTATATTTCCAGACTATCCTGAGCATCCTGAAATCAAGCACAAACAGCTTAAACAGCTTCTGAAGCAATGTGTCCCCGTAGCTGCCCATCTTAATATAATCGAAACCATATTCATCCAGCAGCCTGAAGGAGACATCCTTTTGGCTGGCGGTTATTATTACCTCGTGACCCCTGTTTCTTAATTCTCTTATGACATACTTAAACAGATGGACCTGCGAGGGATGATTTATATCAACCAAAATCCTCATTTGCGCAACACCACCAATAACCAGGGGCTGATTGACACCAACTTTCCAAGTACCACATCAAGCCATTTTAAGAAAGGTATTAAAATCGAATCACTATCTCTTCGAAAGGGCAACCATCCGTATCCATAATATTTTATTTCTGTCGCATCGAGCCGGCTTAAGAATTCCTTCAACAGATAACAGGATGCCTGATAAGCATAGGAATCCGAACGATACAACAACCCCTTATACGAATTTTTATTCGTGACTGTGAACAATAATAAACCATTATAATTAAGAAGGCTGTACGCCTTTAAGACTGCTTTTTTGATACATTCGAAGTCCGCAGTCAGCTGAATCATTAGTATCAAATCGTATTTTTGTTTGAAATCGATGGCTAAAAAATCACCTTTAATTATGTTACCGTGCGGATACTTTTGACGAAAAAGCTCTATAGCCTCTTCATCCATCTCCACCAGAGTATAATTTTCCCTGCTCACAGGAAACTTGCCGCCGGCCCCTCCCCCAATATCAAGGCAACTGTTGATTTCAAGCCCTTTTGAAACCTGTTTAAAAACCCTTCTTTCAAACCACTTCAGGGACTGACCAAATCTTTTTTTATCGCACTGTTCCCAGTAGTAAGACATAGCTTTCTATATGAACCTTTTAACTATATTCAAAAGAAAATGATACGCACGGGTAAGCAAACTGGTCCTGTAAATCAAATAATACGGCACTATTTCGCCGCCGAAACCGCGATAGAATTTCTCGATGCTTTCGTGCATAGAGCCTTCGAAATCAAAAATTTCACAGCGACTCGAGGCAAATTCAATTATATGGTCGATAAGCATACTGTTGCCTGCAAATTTTTTGTAAACCGGGTCGTTTCCGTTCAAAATCAGATTAGCAGACCTGCGGTCATAAACAATCGCTGCTACCGAATGAACGTTGCCGGCCTTGTCCCTGACCGCCTTGATATACAGACAGTTTTCCCCGGCTAAATTATTCAACAAGTTCAGCAGTCTTTCTTTGCTGTAAGGCGGCCTGCCCGGCTGATAGGTCTTGATATTCACCGCAGCAAAAGTCTCAAGGTCGACATCATCTATCAGCAACTCGTGCTTCTGTGCCGCTTTTATCGGCGTCCTGACCTTCTCTCCGTAATTCGAGCGAAAATCGGGCGATTCGGAAAAATCAATCTGATAGGTGTATTGTGTCGTCTGCCTGTATCCCTTCCAGTAAAAATTAAGCCAGTTTTTGAAATTAGGATGAAAATAATACGACCATATACCGCCTGAAACGTTTGCGATAATCTCCCTGTCAATTTTATACATTAGACTCTGATATTCCACTTTATTGCCGGAACAAGGAGCATATAACACGCCCAGGTATTTGACAAAAAGAGGATTGGACCATACACCAACCTCATTTTTGGCAAGGGCAATTCCGCCGACTATACGATTATTTTCCTCAACAACACCTATCTTGAAGGGGTAACCAATACTTTTTAAATAGAACGATTTCGAATAGATACTGCCCTGAGGCGAGAGGTCGACAAATTTGTCCCATTCGGGATACTGGTGTTCTTCAAGAATCCGGTAATTCATCGCAGAAATCCTTTGGCAACATTAACGGTAATATCTGAAAAATATTGAATCATCCACGCTATCAGGTTGTCCGTCCATCTTTCCGGGTGCATAACCAGAGCGATTTTTCTATTCGCATTACTCCTTATAAACGAAATCAAACTGTCGGTGGAATCCACATCAGCAGCCAAACCGTTTTTTACAGTGTCCCGAATATTAGCCTTCGTCTGTCTCCACGTCCTGCCTGTATCGGTCAAATAATACATAGCGGAATAATCCACATTGAGAAACGCCTCGGCCAATATTCCAAAATCCCTGTGATTGTACCTGCGCCACAAATCCCTGTTGTCGTAGGGCGAAAAAGGCCTGCCGTGCATCGCAATCGTCTCGACCGGTGCCACGCTTCTCAGCTTTTGCAGGTGTTTTTCAAACAGTTTTATGGCCTTTTCATAATCCCCGCCGGCAAGAGACAAATCCTCATAGTGATAGCCGATTTCATTTCCGAGTTCATAAATACGTTTAATTGTCGTTTCATCAAAAGAGTTTTTTGTTATTCTGAAATAGTATGTGCAAGATATGCCGAATTTATGCTCAAGCTCGGCGACCTTAAGGGCGTTGCGGGGTTTTCTGTCGACATCGTGCCTTAATAAAATTCCGCTCGCCGGCTTCAATTCCTGCCATTTTTTTACGCCGTAAACAGCAGTCTTGTTTTCTTTTATTGTCTTTATGAGCTGCTCATATTTCTCTAAAGTAAAGTCCCTCATTTCAAGTCCTTGTTCGACTCCATATCAAACCACATTGCAAAAAGCGTGAACTGAGCGGCGCTCATAAATGAAAACATCGCCGCAAGGGCGTTTATCGGAGGGATGTGGCCTGTTGTGAACCACATAACAAACAATCTTATAAACAAAACCACTGTCGCCAGGCCGAAGATAAACCCGAACATATAAAAGAAAATCAGCGGATGAAAGTCCCGTATTACATATTTCTCCTTCAGGCGGTACAAAAAGTCCTTCAGCAGCAGCCACGACAGTGTCATCACCACCTTGCGCACCTTTAATCTGGATACTTCTCCGATATTATAAACCGGCTTTATGGGGACATCCCTGACCCTGAAATTGTATATATTCAGCTTTACAAGAAAATCGTTTGGCATACCGTATCTTTTGTAAACGCTGTCCAAATCGAGTGTTTCCAGCGCCCGCAGGTTTATCACCGTATATCCGGTCTGCGAATCCGCTATATGCCAGTAGCCGGACGCAATCTTGGTCAGCAGGGACAGGTAAGAATTCCCAAGATAGCGCACCTTCGGTATGATTTGCCAGGCGTTGCCGGTAAAAAGCCGGTTGCCTTTTGCATAGTCGGTCTGGCCTGTTACCACCGGCTCTAAAAGGTTCGGCAGGTCTTCGGGGTCCATCTGTGCATCGCCGGCCATCACAGCGGTAGCATCCATCTTATTGTCCCTGGCCCATTTATAACCGCTCACAATAGCAGCGCCGACGCCCTGGTTGGTGCTGTGCTGGATAAGAACAACCCTGCCATTTGCTCCTTCAGCGTAACTGCGAACAATTTCCGCCGTTTTATCATCGCTGTTGTCATCCACCACCACTATCCTGTCCACAAAGTCCGGCATAGTTTCTATGACCCTTGCGATAAGGTTCTCCTCGTCGTATGCCGGCACAATCACGCAAACCGTTTTGCCTTTATACATCGCACAATCCCCTAAAGCATCGACTTAATAATTTCTTCATATTTTGGCGTATTTGCCTCATGTTTTTTCCTTAAGCGGCACCAGTTTATTATCCTTCAGGGCATACTCGCATCCGCAGCTTTTACATCCGGCGTTATTGTTCCGGTCAAAGTCTTTCAAACTCTCCCCGCATTTACAAACCCACCCTATCTGCTTCGCAGGCACACCCACAACCAGCGCATAATCCTCAACATTCTTTTTAACCACAGCGCCTGCGCCTATAAATGCGTATTTGCCTATGGCAGCGCCGCAAACTATCGTGGCGTTGGCGCCTATCGTTGCGCCTTTTCCGACCATAGTAGTCCTGAATTCATCCTTTCTTTCGATAAACGCACGGGGATTATACACATTAGTAAACACGCAGCTCGGCCCGCAGAATACATCATCCTCCAAAATCGCCGGGCTGTATATCGAAACGTTGTTTTGTATTTTGCACCCATCGCCGATTTTCACCCCCCCTGCTACAAAGACGTTCTGGCCCAATATGCACTTTTTGCCGATTCGGGCGTCTTTCATTATATGCGAAAAATGCCAGATTTTGGTCCCCCCGCCTATCTGCGCACCTTCATCGACTATACTGGTCTCGTGCAGAAAATACTTCTTACCGGGCATTTGATTTCTCCCTGCCGCCTAAAAAATTCCTGTCACCTGCATTTACAAAATCTTTTTCAACATCGGGTGATAGTCGCCTTCCAGACCGACCGGCCTGGCGTTACGAATGTCGGATGCGATTATCACCGAATTCAACACATCCATCGGACGAAAACCCTTTCCCGCAAGTATCTGCCGATAGCTTTCGGTATGAAGGTCTCCGAAACCATCGGAAAATTCGACTTCTTCGCCGTCAATCGTAATTGAGCGGTAAGTCATCCGCTTTTTATGCTCAGGGTCAAATGGCAGGTCTTTGCTGTCAAGCGACAAAAACCACCTTACTCTCGCCCTCTCAAGCTCAAGAAAACCCGCAGCTTTTTTATGCTCGTATATATGAACAATATTTCTTTTCACCCCGCCGAAAATCCACGACAGCATATCGAAAAAATGAATCCCGATATTGGTGGCTATCCCGCCGGACTTGCCGGTATCTCCCTTCCACGACACCGTATACCAGTGTCCCCTTGCGGTGATATAGGTCAAATCCACGTTGAAAATTTTGTCGGCAGGCGACTTTTCAATCCGCTCCTTCAAAAGCACAATGGCAGGATGCAGCCGAAGCTGCAAAATAGTATTAATGCTCTTTCCCGTTTCCTTTTCAGCCTCTTCGAGGGCGACAACGTTCCAGGGATTAAGCACCAGCGGCTTTTCGCATATTGCATCCGCCCCGATTCGCAAGGCAAATCTGACGTGAGCATCGTGAAGATAATTCGGAGAGCAGATGGAGACATAATCGACCCCGCTGCCCGGATGGCGTCTCAGCATCTCAAGATGTCTGTCGAACCTCTCGAATTCCGTAAAAAAATCGGCGTCGGGAAAATATGTATCGAGAACGCCGACAGAATCGTTCCTGTCCAGCGCCGCCACAAGCACATTGCCCGTATCCTTAATCGCCTTTAAGTGCCGCGGCGCTATATATCCGCCCACGCCTATCAAAGCAAATTTTTTCATCCGCACAGCTTTTCTTCAAATCTACAACTCATCATTGGCATATTCTTTCTGCAGCGGCTCTTTCGGAACGCTGTTGACATCAAGAAGTATCGCCTGCAAGACCATCTGAAACCCGACAAACAGCGGCACCACCGCCAGCATCACTGTGCCGGTAGGGGTCGCTATTCCCTGCGATGCGTGGGTATACCATTTGATTCCGCCAAACACTAAACCGAACAGCATCAGCAGCCCGCCGACCGGAAACAGAAGCGAAAAAGTCGAAAAATCTACGATATAATATCGCCAGATTATACGTTTCATATAAGCACAGAGCAGCTTGCCGGGAAACTGTATCAGCGCCTTTAACGGGTTTAGCTGGCTTATCTCGTCTCCGTAATGGGTCGGCAGCGACACATCCTTCACCGTCGCCTGTATGCGATAAAGATGACAAAGCATATCAGTTTCAAAAAAATAATCCTGACTCAGCTTGTCGATACCTATCATTGACAGTGCAGTTTTGTGTATGGCGGTAAAGCCATTGGTGGGGTCGAAAATATTCCAGTAGCCGGATGCTATCTTGACAAGATATGATAGCCCCATATTGCCGATAAGCCGAATCTTAGGTATCACCCTGAGCGTCTGGCGGTCGTGAAAGCGAAAACCCTTCGTGTAATCCGCATTGCCCTCTGCTATCGGCCTGACTAATTTGCCAATCATCTTCGCGTCCATCTGGCCGTCGGCATCAATCTTTACAACTATATCGGCCTGCTTCGCCAGCGCCTGGCGGTATCCTGCAACGGTCGCACCACCGACTCCGAGATTTTTCTCGTTCCGCAGCACCTCCACCCGCAAATCACCGGTCGCCTTCGCCGCTTCACCGGTATTATCCGAACTGCAGTCGTCCACAACGATAATCCTGTCTACCATTGCGGGAATCCGCCGAATAACATCCGCTATGTGTGCCGATTCATTATATGCGGGCATTACTGCAAAAATTTTAAGGTTACCTACCATATCTTTGTCCTGAAATCCTTACACAAAAATAATAATATACCGCTGCAAACTCAAGAAAAAAGTAACTCATCGCTTTTTCAGAAAAACCACCTTCGTCGCTATATCAGGTTTTGCAGTATAATTTTGCTTCAGTCGCAAGGCCTCCTGTTTTTCGCCGATACCCTTCCAGTCGTCAAATGTAAGAAAGGCGTAATCGTAATCACCTTTGAGAATATCTTCTGTCTCACCGTTGATAAAATTCTCATAGTACAGCTTCTGATTGAAAAACACGTTAAACATCCAGCAGTGGGACCACCTGTCCCGGCCCAGCATGCGGGTGTTAGTGTAGATGTTTTTAGATACCAGTATCTTTACATCTTTATTTATTTTCAGTTCGCCCGCAAAGACGCGATAAGGCTCGTAACGCCGTTCGCTGTGCTGTGCCACGGCTCTGTCTTCCAGTGACCCAATGCCGACATCTAAAGGAAAATAAACAATGAAAAACAAACAGAGCGAAAAAACAAACATCGCCGCCGGGCCGCGCTTTCTAAAGGCAGCCGAGTATATAAGAAGCACCGTAGCAGCCAGAGGCAATACCGCCGTTTCATAAAGCCGCTCAGCCGACTCCCATCCCGCTGCCTTGGTCATCTCCGGCAGTCTCGGCATTACGAACAAAACTATAATAAAAGCAACCAATACCACCGCCGGCTTAATCAATTTCTTCAGAAATAATTCTGTCGCTGCCAGGTCAGACTGTTCACCGGCCAGTCCCGTCATCTTAAACCGGAAAAACTGGGCCGCCCACACACATATACCCGCAATGGCCGGTGTAAGATAGCGATGGGTCGAGGGAACAGCGTATGTCCTTATCGGAATCGCAACTGCAATTAGAAAGAATATAAACGTCAGCGGAAGCAGCCATACTAATCTCTCGTGCTTCGACAGCCTGTCCCTGTCTATAGGCTTCCACCCGACCAGCAGATACAGCATAAAAATCACCAGCATAGGATTGATGCCGAACAGCAGAATCGTATACCACGATGTGCCGTTGTCGTGCTTCCACGTCCCCACATTGAACTTAAACAAACCTGCGATACTGGATGGTCGCACTGAAAACCAGAAATCCTTCAGAAAAACCGTATCCAGCGACATCAGCGCCAGGCAGCCGACCGCCATACCGGCACATACCCATCCGATGTCCCTGACAAACCGCCTGATGCTCCAGGCGCCGTTTTGCTCATCTCCCAGTCCCAGAAGCAAAATCCCAAGGCACAGACCCGTTTCTTTGGATTTCAGTATCCAGAAAAATATCAGTCCCATCGCCATAATAACCAGGCAACGATACTTCCCGAACCTGTTGGCCAGAAAAGCCAGGTATACAAATGTCCCCAGCATTGCCAGAAACATCACGGTAAGGTCGGCGTCTGTAGAACCTGCCCACTGGTAAAAAAGCGGCTGCGAACAGAAAAACAGCACCGCCAAAAGACCGATTGCCGTGCCGCCCCTGCCCGCAAGCATCTTGGCGCACCAGTAAATCAAAACAGCCGTGGAAAAATATAAAAAGCACCAATAAGCCTTCGCTCCGCTGAGCGAATCGTTCATAAGCCAGAAGAATATTTTCTGCAGATATATATGCCCGTAGCGGTTCAGCACCCACGCCTCTTTGGTCGTATACTGCGAAACATCCATATAAAACAGGTCGTCCCATCCTATGGATGTCCCTATATGCCGATACGCCCACAGCGCCGCCGGCAGCGCAATCAGCGGGGCCAATATATAATCAAACCGGCTTAGTCCGTATCCATCCCGATGCAATTGCGAATCAGTCAAAATGCCGTCTTTTTCCTTCTTCATTCGTCTGCAAAACGCCTGTTATAAATCCGCCTAAACGGAAACCCTGCTGCCTTTCATATCCAGCTCACAAACAAACCTGCTGCACAAATCTCTCACCCGCTCTTTCATCTGCTCCCTGAAAGATGCGTCTATACTATATTTTGTGTCACCCGCTATTTCCACTTTTTTAAGCACCGCATCCATCATCACAGCGATATTATCCATCTCCTCCGGGCCCATTCCGTTTCTCGTAACGATAGGCGTCCCTAATCTGGCGCCGCTTGTAACCGCACCGCTTTTTTTGTCATAAGGCAGCCTGTTCATATTGATAACTATGCCGCACTCCTCAAGACACCTCTGTGCTATGACGCCGGTCAGTCCCTCCCGCAGCTTGCTTATATTTATCATAACTATATGATTGTCTGTCCCGCCTGTCAGCACATCGTATCCCATATTCAGCAATGTCGCCGCAAGCCTCTTCGCATTTTCTATGATTTTGAACTGCCTGGCCTTGTACTCTTCCGAAAGCGTCTCCTTGAAAAAAACCGCCTTGGCAGCTATATGATTCAGATAAGGCGTCCCCTGCACGCCCGGAAACGTCGCCTTCTGAATATGTTCCCACAACGGCATCTCCCTATCCCGTATCTTAACCTTACGGTCCCAGTCCCTGCCCATCATTATCAGCCCGCCTCTCGGCCCGCCGGGCTTATACGTGCTGGTCGTTGTAAAATGAGCATAGTCCATCGACGATGGATGCGCACCAGCAATTATCAATCCCGCTATATGCGATATATCCGCCAGCAGATACGCCCCCGCCTCATCAGCGATTTCCCTGAACCTCTTGAAATCCATCACCCTCGAATAGGCCGATGCACCGCATATAATCAATTTCGGCCTGAACCTCAGCGCCTGCTGCCTTATGGTCTCGTAATTCAGAAGAAAACTCTCCTTCTCGACGCAGTAATGCTCGACCTCGAAGTACTTTCCTGCAAATGAAACACCTGCGCCGTGCGAAACGTGTCCCCCCTGGTCCAGCCCCAGGCTCAATATCCTGTCTCCCTTTTCAAGCAGCGCCGTAATCACAATCTGGTTTGCCTGCGTTCCGGAGTGCGCCTGCACATTCGCATACTGGGCGCCAAACGCCTCTTTGGCCCTGCTGATGGCAAGTCTCTCAATATCATCGACAACCTCGCAGCCGCCGTGAAACCTCATCCCCGCAAAACCCTCGGTCGTTTTGTTTTGCACGATCGACCCAATCGCCGCCAAAACCGCCCGCGAGCATTGATTTTCCGCTGCGATAAGCTGTATCGTATTTTGCAGCCTCTCGTACTCTTTCTTTATCAGCTCGTAGACCTTCTCGTCGCCCTCTTTTAAGGCGCCGAGTATGTCACCGTGATATTCCTCGAAACCTGGCTTATAAAACATTTCAAAACCCTTGCTTAGCGAAATATATTATTGATAATATCGTTAAAGGTTACATAAAGAATAAGCGAGCCTATCAGCGCCCAGCCGGCGTATGCGATAATCCCCTGCACCCTTTCGCTCAGCGCAGACCCTTTTATCTTTTCCGCCAGCAGAATCACAATCAGGCCGCCGTCTAATGGCGGTATCGGCAAAAAATTAAACACCGCTATGCAGGCGCTTATCAGGCCGAGAAAATAAATGTAATAAACCAGCGGCTGATGCGCAACTATACGATAACTAAAGGCCACAATACCCACAGGCCCCATCAAATCTTTCGGGCTGACAAGTCCCCCTATCAGGCGCTTCAGCGTTACGTATGTTTGAGCGATAAACGTGACGGTCTTATTATACCCCATTCCGATTGCCTCTATCGGCCCTCCGGCCTTGTATAGCCGCTCCATAGGCTTAAACGGAATCGCCTCCGCAAAATACGATTTGACCGTAATAAAATTCTTTCCGGCGCTGACGTCAACGGCAACGTCTCCCGCCACCTGCTCGTTAAGACGATAATCAATCGTTATACGACGACCGGCGTTTTTCCTGATTTCCCTGATAACATCATAGAAATTCGACACCGCCGTTCCATCGACTGATGTTATCGTTGCCCCCCGCGGGATATTAATCGCCGCCGGCCCGCCCTCAACTGAAATAGTCTTGGCTACCACCGGATGTCCGGCATCGAGCGAAACTCCTATCCCGATTACCACCCTGTCGGAACCCGGCAGCGGTTTTGGCACAACGGTAACTGTAACCTCTTTTTCCACGCCGCCGGCATCGCCTCGCAGCACCTTAACACTCAATTCCTTGCCCGAATATTTCTCAACTACTTCGCGAAGCTCTTTATAAGTGGGATTGCCAATCTCGCCAACCGCCGTAATAATATCGCCTTTTTTCAGAGCGCCTTTTTCCGGGGCAATTCCGCTATTTACTGAATTAACCTTCAGCCTCGGCACCATCGAATAAATATTCCCAAGGTCCGACTCAGACTTTACTTCTCCGCCTGCCGGCATCAAATCAAGACCTATCTCAGACTCAACCAATTCTCCCTTGCCGGCGCCTTTCGTCCGCTCAGCTAAAATTTTTATCGACGGCGCAATGGTATTCTCAACTATCTTTTCCAGCTCCCAGCCGTTCTGCACATCAACGCCCGCCACGTTCCTGATGCGGTCTCCAGGCAGCAAACCCGTGCTTTTCAGCAGCGTATTGGCATCTGAAACATCCGAAATTATCAGGCTCATCGCCTCCTCAACGCCGAAAAGTCTCATCCTGCTTCCGATAAGCTTACTGGCTGAAATAACAAAATCTTCTTCAGTTCCATCCTGATGCCTGACTTTCAGCCTGATTTTTTCATTTTCACCCGACAGCGCCGCCGCCACTTTTATATCGCTAAAATCCAGGTTTCCCTTTTTGCCTGCTATCTCGATTACCTCATCGCCCGCCGCCAGTCCCGCCTGTGCCGCCGGCGACCCAGGCAACACCCCGCCTATCACCGGAGGCGGCAGATTGATGCCGATAAGAAAAACAGCCATAAAAACAAAAATTGCACTTATAGCATTAAAAACGACTCCCGCCGTCACAACAATCATCCGCAGTATGACAGGTTTATTCGCAAACGAACTCGGGTCGTTGCTCGATTTGACCGGCCCAACATCCTCCTGCCCGAGCATCTTCACAAATCCGCCCAGAGGAATCAGCCCCACCTGATATTCCGTTTCGCCGGGCTTTGCCTTTTTGCCAATCGTAAAACTAAAACCACCGCTTTCAGGCTCGCCTTCCTTCGCAAACAACTGCGGCAGAATACGAATCCTGTATCCTTTTTCGGTCCTCGAAAACCCCGCCAATACCGGCGGAAAACCAATCGAAAACGCCTCGACCTTTATCCCGCATATCTTGGCAAAGATAAAATGCCCGAATTCGTGAATCAGTATCACCGAGCCAAACCCAAGCGCCACCAGCAGCGAATTGCCTAAAAACCCTATATTAAAGGCAATCAGGTAAACAAAAACTCCAAAAACAACGACTGCCGAAGACACAAAAATACCCTTGTTCAATAGACCTTTTGGTTCAGACATTCAATAACCTCTTTCCTTGCCCAGCCGTCTGCTTCAAGCAGCTCTTCGAGGGACATACTCTTCTTAAAGTTATGTTTACTCAAACAATGCTCTATAAGTTCTACTATATTGACAAATTTGATTCTGCCTGCAAGAAATAACTGCACCGCAGCCTCGTTTGCCGCATTAAAAACCACCGCCGCCGTCCCGCCTGTTCGCGCAACCTCAAAACCCAGCGCCAACGCCCTGAACTTCTTGAAATCAGGCTTCTGAAACGTAAGCCTGCCGATTTTCTCAAGCTGAAGCCTCTTTGCAATCCCCGCGACCCTCGCAGGATACGTCAGCGCATACTGTATCGGCAGACACATATCCGGCGTCCCCATCTGCGCTATCACCGAGCCGTCCACAAATTCAACAAGAGAATGAACTATCGATTCAGGATGAATCAGAACCTCTATTTTCTCCACCGGCATATCGAAAAGCCAGTGCGCCTCGATGACCTCAAGAGCCTTGTTCATCATCGTTGCCGAATCAACGGTGATTTTTGTCCCCATATCCCACACCGGGTGCGCCAGCGTCTCTTCCAGCGTCACGTTGCGGATGTCCTCGATGGAAACCTCCCTGAACGGCCCGCCAGAAGCGGTCAGAATAATCCTGCTTACCTCTTCCCGTTTTCCCGCCTGCATCGCCTGGAATATCGCCGAGTGTTCGCTGTCCACAGGCAGAATAACCGCCCCGCTTTTCCTCGCCGCCCCCATCAGCAGCTCGCCCGCAACAACCAGTGATTCCTTGTTCGCTATGGCCAGCCGTTTGCCCTTCTGCGCCGCCGCCAAAACCGCCGGCAGCGCCGCCGCCCCAACCACCGCCGCCAGAACAATATCAACATCCTCAAGTCCCGCAATCTCCGCAAGACTCCCCGGCCCCGCCAGAATCTCAGCATCCAAATCACCGACAGCAGACCGAAGTTGCTGTAAACCTTCCTCATTCGTAACCGCCACAATCCTCGGCCTGTATCGCCTCGCCTGCGAAGCCAACAGTTCGACATTATTGTGTGCGCTCAACGCAACAATCTCGTATCGCACATCCTCCTCTTCGCACGACGCACCACGCACAACGCACGACGAATTGAGCGATTCGATTACCCGAAGCGCATTCTTCCCGATAGACCCCGTCGAACCCAGAATTGCTACTCGTTTTACCATATTTAAATCAAAAATCGCCTTCGAAAATCATTATACCATTCATCGGCTGCCTATCGTCACATCGGAGAGAAAATTTTCCCTATACGCCTGTTCTTCGCCCTGAAACGTAGCGGCGTCGTTCCCACAAGCTCCTTAAACGTCCGCGTGAAATAACTCTGATTATTATACCCGGTCTGAAAGCAAATCTCCGTGCAATTCTGCTCCGTCGCAAGCAGCAACTGCTTTGCCCGCTCTATCCGCACGCTCGTCAGGTAATCTATAACCGTAACACCCATCTGCTCCTTGAATATATGCGCCAGCCGCGAAATGCTCATGTGCGACACCTCCGCCACCTCCGCAAGCGTAATATGCTTGTCATAATTGGCATCTATATAATTTATCGCCGGCGTAATCTGCGTTATCTTTCTTGAATCCTGCGATGAATAAACCAGCTCGATGAACTCATCCAGCGCAGTGCTTATCCACGCACACAAATCCTCCTGGTTGCCGATTTTCATCACCTTATTCACGTATGCGAGGTTCTTTTCGAGCATAACATTTATATCGACCCCGCCCTCCACCGCCGCCCTGCTCAGGATGCTCAACAACTCCAGCAGTCTCGCCTTCAGAACCCCCAGCTCGCCCGGACTATGAAACAGTATCGTCCCCAGTATTGAGTTCAGTATCTCTTTCGCACCCGTCCTGTCGCCGATTTTCACCTTTCCCAAAAGCTCCCGCTCGCTTTCTAACGGGTATCGCCAGTCCGTTCCCAGCTTTTTCCTTTCCTGTATAAACTCGCCTATCTGCGACTGTTGCTGCGACCTTTCCTGCCGCCATCTTATCACCTGCGGGTCGAACCCTCCCACCTCGTAGAGCAAATCGAACAAAAATTCCGCCGCCGTATTGATTTTCTTGCCCATAATAATCGGCAGTTCATATATCGCCGCCTTCAGTTTCTCCCCGTCTATGCGAATATCCGCCAGCCTTTTTTCTATATCCTCAACCAGCACTTCGCTCACCGGCTCCCAGATGCACTTGCCGAAGAAAATTCCGCCCAGCGACTTGTCCTTATCCATCACCGGCACACAGACCAGCACTATCCCCGCATGGCAGATTGTGATATAGGATTGGCCTGTCTCTATCGCTATTTGTAAGCTGCGGCTGCGTTCCTTACGACATCTTTGCAGCCCCGCAGGCGAGTTTTCAACAATTTGACAGAACATTGGCTGACAATCGGCGCTGCACATCCCTCTGACCGTTTTGCCTGCCGTATCTGTTGTTTCCAGCCCGAACTGGAAGTGTTTGCGAAAAATCCTCTCTATTTCCGCAAACTTCTCTTTTCCAAATTCCGTCTTTTTATCCATTATTGACCACTGACCACTAACCACTATATTTAGCAAGATAGTGCTATTATACCTCCACAGCAAAATAAGAACAAAATAAAAAAAACCACCCACCGCACCACAAGAACGTCATTCTGAACGGAGCGCAGCGAAGTGAGGTCTTATGTCATTTTGAGCGCAGCGAAAAATCCCTATGTTTAGCTCCCGCCGGCCTGGCCTTCGTAACCGCTTCGGCGGAGTAGGCCACGGCGACCACGCCCGCCCTCCGTAGCCCGAAGGGCGAAGGAGGGTCATTGCGAGGAGGCCGAAGGCCGACATCGCCCTTTTGTCATTTCGACCGAGGCCGCAAGGCCGAGCGGAGAAATCTGCCTTATCATTTTCCATCAGTTTTTCCTCTGTCATTCCCGCGCAAGCCTGCCCTCGAATGTCGTTGTCGGGGGTGGTTTGGGGGTTCTTGTCATTCCCGCATGCGGTTAGCGGGAATCTATATACTTATCCGCCGTCCGTGTGGCGGATTTAACCCGCCGCAGGCCGATGTTGTCATTCTGAACGAAGTGAAGAATCTTTTCTTTGTCATTCCTGCGAAATTTATCCGCCTGCGGCGGAGCAGGAATCCACTTTTTGCCGGAGTTTACCCGCCGTTTGTCTGGCGAGGTGGATTTCCCGCCCGGCTTTCGTTTTTCCCCCCAAATAATCAATTTTTTTATCCCCTTGCTTCCCCAGTATTTTATGTTAATATCCTCTAATAAATATCTTTCTTTGAAATAATATATATAAACACCGGGGTAATACATCCGGGGAACAGGAAGGGATTAACGATAACCGATTATTTCAGGCATTTTGAAGGCGGAGAAGTGAAACCTGCTGATAACTAGACGCTGGGAATGATAAACGGGAAACTTGTTGCTTTAGATAAATAATTTTAAAAATATGTTACGATATGATTTGGACAAGTTAGGATGGTATGAATTTGAACATTTGTGCCAAACACTATTAAAACACAAGCTTGGATTGGGGATTGAGGCTTGGGGAGGAACACAAGACTGGGGACGGGATGCTTATTATCCAGAAGCATTGAATTATCCAACAGAAAAAATTCAAAATGGACCTTTTCTTTTTCAATGTAAATTCATCAATGGCGCTAACTCTGCTGGTGCAGAGGTGGAAAAACCAGTATTGAATGCAATTCGTCGAGAATGCGATGCGATTAAAAAAAGATTATTAATCAAAAAATGGAAACTACTGCCTAAAGTTTACACTTTCTTAACAAACGCAATTTTAACCGGCACAATTAGAGGTCAGATAGAAAAGAACATAAAGGATGTCTTGCCAGATTCCATAATAACGTTACAAGACGGGAATGATATTTGTACATTGATTGATTTAACGACAGGAATTGCTCGACGGTTTCCACAAATTCTGTCTTTAAACGATTTGAGTATTCTGTTAAGCGATTGTGTTAATAAGGATATACTAAACAGAAGTGAAGCTTCCATAGAAGAAGCAAAAGAAATAAGCAAAGTATTTGTACCCACGGAAGCATATTCCAAAGCTATAAATGTTTTGCAGGAATTTCACTATGTAGTTCTGGAAGGACCACCTGAAGTTGGAAAAACGGCAATAGGAAGAATGATAGCTTTGTCCTATATCCCTGAGGGCTGGGAAGTAATTGAATGCCGATTACCCAACGATTTCCTTCGAAAATACAATCATGACCAGAAACAAATATTCGTGGCAGATGATTCGTTCGGTAGAACGGAATATAATCCTGAGAGGGTAAGCCACTGGCAAGATGACTTGCCATCTATTCTCAGGAAGATTAACAATCATCATTTGCTAATAATGACAAGCCGAAAGCATCTCTTGGAAATGGCAAGAGAAAAATTAGATGTTCCAGGAGCAAATCAAGATTTTCCTTTGCCTGCTGAAGTTCTTGTTGATGTTTCTAATTTAACTGATTTGGACAAAACATTAATGCTGTATAAGCATTTGAAGCAAGTTTCATTAACGGAAGCCCAAAAGATATTTGCCCGCGGACATGCAAAGACTATAATTGGACATAAGGGATTTACTCCAGAACGAATCAGGGAATTGGCTCACAAGGCAAGTAAAGGAGACCTTTCTCCTACGAGCATTGAGGAAACATTTCGAAATCCTACCGGAAGAATGAGTAAAACTTATAGGGAGCTTCCGGTTGCATATAAATGGTTTATGATTTCTGTTTTACTCAATTCATCTTATGATATTTTTTCAAGTAAAGCTGCAAGAATTAAGAGTCTTTATGAAATATTATGCCCATCTGAAGAAATGATCAATTTTGAAAAAATAACAGTTCATCTATCGGAAGCTTTTATAAAAACAACTGCTTATACTATTCCAACAGGACAGATTGTATTTGAGTTGATCAGTTGGATGCATCCAAGTTGTGGCGATATGGTAGCTGTAGAGCTTTCTGATAATCCCAAAGATAGAATACATTTTCTAACTTACTGTGATATCTCCGGCCTTAAACATGCTGTTTCCGTTGGGGGAGGTTCTGAGGGTTCAAAAGTTTTGCCGTTGCTGAAAAGCCCTAAAGATTGGGCGATATTTAAAGCTCGATGTAATACGGACTGGAATGCGGAATTACTCGATAACATATCTGATTCCATACAACAATTAGCCAAAAACACAAAGCATGACAAAGAGAAGGAACTCCTTAAAGATGCTTTAAAAGAAGTCATTAGAAACATTGTTAAGCAAGTCAACAGCGAAGGGTGTTCAGGGGCAGAATTATTAGCAATTCTTAAAATCATAAAACTTTATCCAGGCATTCTGTTGCCCATCGTCGAATACAAGAGGCCTTGGCTTGAGTATGCTGATTCTGCAATTGAACTATTGGAATCAGACTATCTTAAATGGCATAAATATGCAGATCTCGACACATTCATATCCCTAAACAATGCTATAGTAAATTATGACGTTAACTTTTTTGATGATGAAGAAATTCGAAATAAATGGCGTCATTTTTCAGAAACTTTGCTTGTTCGTGGCGAGGATGAATCTTCAGATATTCACGATGACGATCCTGCCTTGGCAGAAATGTTATATGACAGTTACGACAGCACTAAAAGATTATTTGAAGAAGCATCGAATATGATGGAAAGCGGAGAAGAAAATGAACAGTGTTTACGCATCAGGGATAACTTTGTCGCATTGAAGGAGGATATTTCCGAATATCTCCCTAGAGAACCTGATTACGAAAGGGACGATGATTTTTCTTATCCCAGTCCAGATGAATGTAATATTGAGGAAATTTTTAAGGATTTATGAGCCCCTGCGGCATTTGAGCAGGTGAATAGTCGAGAGTAGAAATAGTCCGTCTCTATCCGCTGTCCGCTATCTTTAAATTCAATCATTTCCGACAGCACCCCTTCAAAAAAATCCCAAAATCGCAAAAATTTCCGTAGCGAAGCGAAGGTCCTCAACTCAAGCTTCGTGAGGCTCTCTGTTGAGGATCCAGAATCCGCCTGTCGAATCATGAACTACTTCGCTTTTCAATCAAAAACGCAGGGGGGTAATAAGAAATCCCGCAAATCCCAATAAATCGAGACAAATCCCCTTACTCCTTATCCCATAACAACTTACCCCTTCTCCGTGTTCTCTTTTTTTCTCTGTGGTAAATGTTTTTTCGACCAAAACACGCATCTCCGCCCAATTATGGGAAGATTCTATATCCCGATGTTGTATGAAACAAAATTTAATGAAAACAAAGAAATCCGTGTTTTTTGCTCGGCTTAAAAAATGGACGGCCTGTCTTTGGCCGACCAGTGGGCGAAGACAAATCCTGCGATTAAGCTTGCTTAAAAAGCAGGGTTTGTCGAGCACACCAAGCCGAGAAAAAACAGTGTTAATCCGTGTCGAAAAAATTATCTCTGTGGCTAACAAAAAATCCGTGAAATTTATCCGCCGCAGGTGGAATCCGTGTTAATCCGTGGTTCAATTTTCCTTAAGTCCTTGTTATGACAATACTTAATCAAAAACACTGGTGTCTTCTGATGCATTTTGACGTATCTCTGATGTATTTTGACGTGCTTCTGAATCACTTAGAGTGTGTTCTGATTACAACTGATGACAACTGATAACAACTGATGACAACTGATAACAGTTAGCACGCACCAAATCCCGCCCTAACAATCGCCAAATTCAGCCCACCTTATCAAAAACCGCCCCCAAACCCTCCGCCCATTTTCGCTGAAAAATCGTCAAAAAATAGTTTGCAAATAGCTCTCTCTGTTGTATAATTGTTTTTATGGTAGCAAATTACCCAATTTATTCGCGTTTTCCTGCTGTTCTCAGCTTTACCCTCCTATTGCGCCGCAAGGCGCTATAACTATAATCACCATCTCATTTTATATTCGCTGTTTTTTTCACAAATTCGTGGAAATTTAATGTCAATTAGGGCATAATTAGCCCCAATCGACTCAAAAACCGGAGAAAAACAAATGGCTGAAGAAAAAATCATAATTTTCGACACAACCCTGCGTGACGGCGAGCAGTCGCCCGGCGCATCGCTTTCCATTACTCAAAAGCTCGAAATCGCCAAGCAGCTTGCGGTTCTGGGCGTCGACATAATCGAGGCGGGCTTTCCCGTTTCTTCGCCGGCACAATTCGAGGCCGCCAAACTAATTGCAGAGCAGGTTCCCGGCCCGGTCATTGCAGGCCTGGCCCGCGCCAGCAAACAGGACATCGAGTCGGCAGGCAAATCGCTTGCATCGGCGCCGAAAAAACGCATACACACTTTCCTCGCAACCTCGCCGATTCATATGAAATACAAGCTCAAAAAAACTCCCGACCAGGTCCTGAAAATGGCTGTCGAGGCCGTCAGGTTTGCAAAAACCTTCACCGACGATGTGGAATTCTCGCCAGAAGATGCCTGCAGGAGCGAAATGCCGTTTCTTATTGAGGTTTTGACGGCCGTTATCGAGGCCGGCGCCACAACACTGAATATCCCCGACACTGTCGGCTACATCCTGCCGTACGAGTATGGCCAAATCATTGCCCAGCTTAAATCAAGCGTTCCCGGCATAGACAAATGCATAATCAGCACTCACTGCCACAACGACCTCGGTATGGCGGTCGCAAATTCACTTGCCGGCGTGCGAAACGGCGCCCGGCAGGTCGAATGCACCGTCAATGGTCTCGGCGAACGCGCCGGCAATGCTGCTCTTGAAGAAATCGTTATGGCCATACATACAAGGGCAAATTTCTTTAATGCCAAAACAAATATCAACACCAAAGAAATTTACCGCACCAGCCAACTCGTTTCGCAACTGACCGGGTTTGTGATTCAGCCGAACAAGGCCGTTGTTGGCGCAAATGCCTTTGCGCACGAAGCAGGCGTTCACGTCGACGGAGTATTAAAAGAACGTTCCACTTATGAGATTATGACGCCGGAAAGCATCGGCCTGGGCGGCTCGCGTATGGTGCTGGGCAGGCATACCGGCAGGCACGGCTTTGCCTCAAGATGCGAACACCTCGGCTTCAAACTCACCGACGACGAACTCCAACAGGCCTACCAGAAATTTCTGGAAATAGCCGACAGGAAAAAAGAGGTCTTCGATGAAGACGTTGCGGCGATAATTAACGATGAGGTTCACATCGCAGAGCAGATTTATGAACTGCAATATCTGCGAGTGGTTACCGAAACCGGCACTCCGCCGACCGCGTTTGTCAAAATACGCATCAAAGACAAAACCAAACAGGCGACCGCCTCCGGCGATGGGCCGGTCGATGCCGCTTATGAGGCCATCAGAAAAGCCACCGGCCATAAACCGGAACTCGAAAGTTACTCGATAAGGGCCGTGACAAAAGGAAAAGAGGCGCTCGGCGAAGCAACTGTAAAAATCACCGAAAACGGCAAAAATTATACCGGCCGAGGTATTTCTACTGATATTATCGAAGCAAGCGCAAAGGCTTATGTCGATGCGATTAACAGAATGGTTTCAGCCAATAAGGGCAAAGACCAGAAACCCGAACTAAAAGCAGAACTGTAAAATAATGCAGGATAAGAATATGGGTATGACTATAACGGAAAAGATATTAGCGAAAGCCAGCGGGCAAAAACAGGTCTCGCCGGGGCAATTGATTGATGCGAACATTGATATAGTGATGTGCCACGATGTTACAACACCGCCGGCCATCTCGATGCTGGTCGAAAAAGGTATCGACAAAGTATTCGACAGGGAAAAAATCGTTGTAACGCCCGACCATTTTCAGCCGGCAAAGGACATTCAGAGCGCCGAGTTGCACAAGCGACTTGACCAGTGGGCCAGGCGCCACAACATAAAATATTACTACAAGCTCGGCAAAGCCGGCGTCTGCCACGCCCTGCTGCCGGAACAGGGCCATATCAGGCCCGGCGAGGTGATTGTAGGCGGCGATTCGCATACCTGCACCTACGGCGCATTTGCCGCCTTCAGTACCGGCATCGGCTCAACTGACCTTGCCGCCGCAATCGCCACAGGGCAATTATGGTTCAAGGTGCCGACATCAATAAAATTTGTCCTTAACGGCTCACTCGGGAATGGCGTTTACAGCAAGGATGTAATCCTCGCCGTAATCACACGAATCGGTGTCGATGGTGCGCTTTACAAGGCAATGGAATTTGTCGGCCCGGCGCTGAAGCAGATGTCGATGGAGGCGAGAATGACCATAACAAATATGGCCATCGAGGCAGGCGCCAAGAACGGCATTATCGGCTTCGATGATATTACAAAACAATATCTCGACGAGCATCTGGCCTATAAAAAGGATTATACCGTGCCGGTATCGGACAAAGACGCCAAATATGAATCGGTGGAGGAGTTTGACTGCTCTAAATTAGAGCCGATGGTCGCTCAGCCGCACCTGCCCAGTAATGCTGTCCCTATCGGCCAGTGCGCCGGCAAGACTATGGACCAGGCTTATATCGGCAGTTGCACCAACGGCAGAATCGAAGACCTGAGAATCGCCGCAAAAATCCTCAAAGGCAGAACTGTTGCGATACGCACAATAATTGTGCCGACCACGCCGACAATCTGGAAGCAGGCCAATGATGAAGGCCTGTTCGACATATTTTACGATGCCGGCTGCGTAATTTCCGCACCGACCTGCGGCGCCTGCCTGGGCGGCTTTATGGGAATTTTAGCTGCCGGCGAGAAATGTATCAGCACTACAAACCGGAACTTTGTCGGCAGAATGGGACATCCGAAAAGCGAAGTTTATTTAGCCAGCCCCGCAACCGCCGCCGCAAGCGCCCTTGAAGGAAAACTGACAGACCCAAGAAAGTTTATTTAACCACAGATTAACACAGATTTTCACAGATTAAAAAAAATGAATTATTTACATAAAGATTTGACGGAGAAAATTATAGGTGCTGCGATGGAGGTGCATAGAACCCTTCACAGCGGTTTTCTCGAAAGTGTTTACGAAGAGGCAATAGCTATAGAGATGAATTTGCAAAAAGTTCCTTTTGAAAGACAAAAACCTATAGACGTATTTTACAAAGGCAAACTTGCTAAACAGTTTTTCTGTGACTTTGTGGTTGACGGAAAAGTTTTGGTAGAATTGAAAGCCATCAAGAAATTGACAGAAAATGAAGATGCGCAGGTATTGAATTATCTAAAAGCCACCGGCTTTCAGTTGGCACTGTTAATTAACTTTGGTACACTTTCGCTTGAGTTCAAGAGAATTATTAATACATATTGAAGTGTTATTTCAGATTTTAATAAATCTGTGAAAATCTGTGTTAATCTGCGGTTAAAAAAAGAGGATTTATGTCGAAAGCACATATTTATAAAAGAGACCATATAAATACCGATGAAATAATACCGGCCAGATATTTAAACACCGATGACGAAACTGAATTGGCGAAGCATTGCCTTGAGGATTTGGACGCCGGCTTTGTAAAGAATGTCAAGCCGGGCGACATTATCGTTGCCGGCGATGACTTCGGCTGCGGCTCATCACGCGAGCACGCCGTCTGGTCAATTCGAGGCGCAAAGGTGCAGACTGTCATCGCAAAATCCTTCGCAAGAATCTTTTACAGAAACGCCATCAATTGCGGCTTTTACCTGATTGAAATGCCTGACGCTCTTGAAAAAATCAGCGAGGGCGACGAACTAAAAATAGACTACGAAAAAGGCTTGATAAAAAACCAGTCAACTGGTAAAGATATTCGCTTTGACCCGCTGCCGGACTTTGCCCTCGAAATCATCAACTCCGGTGGCTTATTGGAACATATAAAAACAAAAATTAAGGAAAGGAACAAATGAAGACGTATAAAATTGCGGTAATCCCCGGCGACGGCACCGGCCCGGAAGTAACAAACGAAGCAGTAAAGGTATTAAAGGCCGCTGCAAACAAATTTAAATTCAACGTCGACCTGACCAATTATGATTTCGGCGGCGAAAGATATAAAAGGACGGGCGAAATACTGCCCGACAGCGCAGTCGACGAGCTTCGCAAATTCGATTCGATTCTGCTCGGTGCGATTGGTCATCCCGATGTGGCGCCGGGTATTCTGGAGAAAGGCATCCTGCTGAAGATTCGTTTCGACCTCGACCAGTATATCAACCTGCGTCCGGTCAGGCTTTTCCCCGGCGTGGAGACCCCCCTGAAAAACAAAGGCCCCAACGAAATCGATTACGTGGTGGTTCGCGAAAATTCCGGCGACCTCTATACCGGCACCGGCGGCTTTTCAATGAAAGGCACACCTAACGAGGTTGCCGTTCAGTCCGCCGTTTACACCCGATTCCAGGTAGACCGCTGTCTGCGGTACGCCTTTGAATACACCCGCAAATACGGCAAAAAGGCACGCGGCAAAGGCGACAAAAATACCCTCGCACTGTGCGGTAAGACAAACGTCCTGACCTACATCTACAACCTCTGGGAACGCGCTTTCCACGAAATGGGCGAGAAAGAATACCCTGATATTGCAAGAGAATATTATCACGTCGATGCGACCTGTATGTGGATGGTCAAAAATCCCGAATGGTTCGACGTGATTGTTACAGGGAATATGTTCGGTGACATTATCACCGACCTCGGCGCCATCACACAGGGCGGGATGGGCATCGCCGCAGGCGGAAATATCAATCCGCAGGGCGTCAGTATGTTTGAGCCTATCGGCGGAAGCGCACCCAAATACACCGGCAAAGGCGTTATCAATCCGCTGGCCGCTATATGCTCTATGCAGATGATGCTCGAAACGCTCGGCGAGGAAAAGGCCGCCAAAAAAATCGAAGATGCCGTCAAATTCATAACCGCAAATAAAATGAAAAGTATGGCCGCCGGCAAAATGGGCTACTCCACAAGCCAGGTCGGCGACCTTGTAGCTGAAAAAGTCGCTGAATAAAAAAATATTAATCTTGTGTCGGAACAGTGCCAGCTAACTTAACGCCAGACTACTTCAAGGCTGAAGAGTGGTTTCGCAAAGCCAACACCAACGAGGAGAAGGTTCTTGCTCTTGAGCAGATGCTTGCTACCATCCCCAAGCACAAAGGCACTGAGCATATTCAGGCCGACATAAAGCGGAGGCTCAGTAAACTAAAAGAGACCCCTGCACAAAAAGCCGGCGCACATCATACCGACATCTTTCACGTCCCCAAAACCGGTGCGGGCCAGGTTGTCCTTATCGGCACGCCCAACTGCGGCAAAAGCTCCATCGTCGCCGCCCTGACCAATGCAAAGGTCAACGTCGCCGATTTCCCCTTCGCAACAACCGCCCCTGTCCCCGGAATGGTGCATTTCGAGGACGTCCAGATTCAACTTGTCGATACCCCGCCTATTACCGCCGATTACAACGCACCCGGCCAAGTCGGCGTATACCGCCACTGCGATTTGATTGCCATCGTCATCGACCTTTCTGCCGATGTCGCCGAACAATTGCGTATCTGTCTCGACTTTCTGGAAACTCGCAGACTGCTGGCCGATGACACCACCAGCAAAAAGACTATTTGTATCTGCACCAAGTCTGATATTGCCAAACCGGATGCACTGCAAACGCTCAAGCAATCCTGCAAATATCCCTTTGAATTTATCGAGATTTCCGTCAAAACCGGCGATGGTCTGAACCAGTTGCCCACGACTTTTTTCAGATTATTGAATATCATACGCATTTATGCCAAGCCGCCCGGAAAACCTGTCGACAAAAAAGAGCCTTTCGTAATACCTGCCGGCTCTACCGTTACCAACCTGGCCGGCGTCGTCCACAAAGGGCTGGCCGAAAAACTCAAACTTGCAAAAATCTGGGGCGACAACACCTATCCCGGCCAAAACGTCCATCACACCCACGTCCTCCACGACAAAGACATCGTCGAGTTGCATTTTTCCTGATTTTTTATTACACTTGTTTTATAAGATTTTTTATGAAAGGTCTTTGTATTTATGGAATGCAATAAGAAACAAAACCTCAAACATTGTGGCTGCACCTATCCCGGCTGCGAGAAAAAGGGTATGTGCTGTGAATGTATAAGTTATCACCTTTCATCGCGTCAACTGCCCGGCTGCTGCTTCCCAAAAGACGCCGAGCGAACCTATGACCGCAGCTTCGAGGCCTTCGCCAGTGCCTGGAAGTTATAGCATTTTTGTTTATTGCTCGCCGCTGTCGAGTATGCTCATAAACGCTTCCTGCGGAATTTGAACCATACCCACGTTCTTCATCCGCTTCTTGCCTTCCCGCTGTCTCTTGAGGACCTTCATCTTTCGCGTAACGTCCCCGCCGTAAAGTTTCGCCGTAACATCCTTGCGAAAAGGCTTGATTGTCTCCCTGGCGATGATTTTTCCGCCGATTGCCACCTGCAAAGGTATCTCGAACTGGTGCCTCGGTATTGTTTTTCTCAGCCGCATTATCAGCCGTCGCCCCCTCGCCTCCGCCTTGCTGCGATGCACTATCAGCGAAAGCGCATCCACGCTAATTTTGTTCACCAGGATGTCTATCTTCACAAGGTCGCTCTCCTCGAAATCGATAAACTCGTAGTCCATCGTTGCGTACCCGTGACTTATTCCCTTAAGCTGGTCGTAAAAATCATAAACAATCTCCGCCAGCGGCGCCTTGTATTCGAGCATTATCCGCGTCTGGCTTATATAGTCGGTTTTTATTAGTTTGCACCGGTGGCTTTCCGCCAGCTTCATAATCCCGCCTATCGACTCGGTATTCGATATAATCTCAAGTCGCACAAACGGCTCCCGCAGTCCCTCTATATGACTCGCGTCAGGCAGTTCGCTCGGCGAATCGATTTTTTCCGCCTTGCCGTCCTTTGTAACCAACTCGTAACTGACAGTCGGCGCCGTCTGCACAACCTCAACGTCGTTCTCCCGTTCAAGCCGCTCCTGCACAATCTCCATATGCAGCAGCCCCAGGAATCCGCATCGGAATCCGAACCCCAGCGCCGGCGAGTTCTGCGGCACAAACGAAAAACTCGCATCATTCAGCGACAGCTTCTCGAACGCCGACCGCAGTCTCGGATATTCGGTATTGTTGCCCGGGTAAAAATCCGAAAACACCATCTGCATCGGCGCCACATAGCCCGGCAGCGCCTTTTCAGCCGGAACAGAATTGTCCGTGATTGTGTCACCTATCGTAACATCCGAAAGGTTG
>Ga0315276_10000074_pt1 | contig 73788 bp, 71 predicted proteins | sample YL17G05_0_MG_FD_204542 | JGI IMG/M metagenome (GOLD analysis project Ga0315276, IMG submission 204542) | Sediment microbial communities from Yellowstone Lake, YNP, Wyoming, USA - YL17G05_0 | ecosystem: Environmental > Aquatic > Freshwater > Lake > Sediment | place: USA: Wyoming | collected...
GTAAGCCATGCTTTCACTATCTCTTTCGCTTTTTTGGCGTCGGTGTAGTCGGCGGCAAGCACTATGACATTGCAATCGTTATGCTCCTTGGAAGACTTGGCCATGTCGGTGTCATAGCAGGCAGCTGCCCTGACGCCGTGCACCTTGTTGGCTATGATAGCCATGCCGACGCCGGTCTTGCAGACGAGTATCCCCCGCTCCGCTTTGCCGTCGCCCACGGCCTTGGCGACCTCGAATCCTATCATGGGATAGTCGCACGACTCCTTGGAGTGAGTTCCGAAATCTTCTATCTCATACCCTTCGTCTTTCAGGAATTTCATGACACCCGACTTTAATTCGTAACCGCCGTGGTCGCTTCCTATGACGATCTTCATACCAGCTCCGCTATCCTTTCTATCTCCGCCTTTATTTCGTCTCGGCAAACCTTGTAATCCTCAACCGGTTTTCCTATCGGGTCGTGGATGCTGAACCCTTTAGGAAGGATCTTCGAGGGGTTCTTGTACTCCTTCAAAAGGAACGTCTTTGACGCCGCTTGCGGCACCTTCTTCACCACCACGTCTTTCTGGGCCGGCTCCATCGTAAGCACGAGATCCGCCTTCTTTATCATGTCGTCGGTCACGAGCTTCGTCTTGAATTCGGAGACGTCGACATCCGCCTCTTTCATGACCTTTATCGTCTCCTGAGTAGGCGGCAGGCCCTTGATGGCCATGACGCCGGCTGAGGCTGCTTCTATATTGTCTTTGCCGAGCTCATAGAGCCGCTTGCGCATGAGCCCTTCCGCCATGACGGAGCGGCAGCTGTTGCCGGTGCAGACGAAGAGGATCGAATGTATGTCGCCCATATATCATCCTTTTATCGCCCGCATGAACTTGGCGCGCTTGATCGCGCCTTCCCTCAGCATGACCGGAGGATCGACCGTAAGGTCGACCACCGTCGACTCAATACCCACTTTGGTGGGGCCGGAATCTATCAGCATATCTATCGTGCCGTCAAGGTCTTTGAGGACGCTCTTAGCGTCTTTTGGCGGCGTCCTGCCGCTTATGTTGGCGCTCGGCGCCACCACCGGCACTCCGGAAGCTCTTATGAGGTCGAGCGCAACCTTGTTTGCCGGCATCCTGAAGCCGATCTTCCTGCCGTCCTTCGACTTCAGCACGATCGTCAGCGGGCCCGGCCAGAACCTCTTCATCGCGGCCCTCGCCTTCTTCGGTATGGCGCAGCCCATATCGCGTATCGTCTTCACGTCGGCGATGTGGACCGTGAAGGGCTTGCCGCGGAACCTCTTCTTCACCTCGTAGAGCCTGCCTAGAGCCTTTTTGTTCAAAAGGTTGGCAGCCAGGCCGTAGACCGTCTCCGTAGGAAAGGCGACCAGGAGGCCTTTCCTGATTGCTCTCGCGGCGGCCGCGATCGCTTTAGCGTCGGGCTTCTCCGGATCTACCTTTAATACAGTCGTCTTCTTCAAAAGCCTCATCCGCGCTTCAATCCGGCGTTCTTCTTCCGAACGCCCTCTACGAGCGTCCTCTTGAGCGCGTCGAGGCCCTTCTCGAGCTTCTTGTCGGCCAGGCTCAATATCTGCGTAGCGAGTATCGCCGCGTTCCTGGCTCCGGTCTTTCCTATGGTAACGGTGGCGACGGGGATGCCGGACGGCATCTGGACTATTGAGAATAGCGAGTCTATCCCCTTCAGCTCCTTCGTCTCCATCGGGACGCCTATCACGGGAAGCGTGGTGAGGCTCGCAACGACGCCTGCCAGATGGGCCGCCCCGCCCGCGCCCGCGATGATCACCTTGAACCCTTTTGAGCGCGCCGATTTAGCGAACTTCGCGGCCTCGATAGGCGAGCGGTGCGCGGAGAGTATCTTCACCTCATACGGGATCTTCTCTGCGTCGAGCGCTTTCGAGGCCTCGCTCATTATCGGCAGATCCGAATCGCTGCCCATTATTATCGCTACAAGCGGTTTCTTTGGCATATCATTCCTCCCTACTGCTTCGTCTTTATGGCCCTGTGTGCTATATCGGTACGATAATGCATCCTGTCGAAATGTATCTTCCGCAATGCGTCATAACATATATCTATCGCTGACTTGTAATCGGCGCCGAGGGCTGTGACGTTCAGTACCCTGCCGCCCTCCGTTATGAATAGGTTTTGCCCGTCGGAAGAGCGGCGCCCCATCTTCGTGCCTGCATGGAAGATGACGACGTCCTTCATCCTGGCGGCCTCTTCGAGCCCTTTTATCTCCATCCCCTTCTTGAAGGCTTTGGGATATCCGGACGAGGCTACCACTACCGAGACGCAAGGCCTCGGGTCCCATTGGAGGGTGCAGCCCTCGAGCTTTCCGTCGATGGCGCGCTCCATCAGTTCAACGAGGTCGCTCTTGAGCCGCGGCATGATCGCCTGCGTCTCCGGGTCGCCGAACCTCGCGTTGAACTCCAGTACGTACGGCCCTTTTTCGGTAAGCATTATACCCGCGTAGAGGACACCTTTATATGGCCTGCCTTCTGCCGCGAAGCCCCGTATCACGGGCAGGACGGCGATGTCGAGTATCTTCCTGAAAAGCTCATCCGTTATCGCCGGCGCCGGCGAATAGGCGCCCATGCCGCCCGTGTTGGGCCCTTTGTCTCCGTCGAAGACCCTCTTGTGGTCCTGGCTCGAGGCGAGCGGCACGACATTGTTTCCGTCGGATATCACGATGATGGAAGCCTCCTCCCCGAAGAGGCATTCCTCGATGATGACCTTATTGCCGGCGGCGCCGAAGATGCGGTTTACCATGATGTCTTTAAGGACCGACTTCTGGTCCTCTATAGCCCTGCAGACTGAGACGCCCTTGCCGGCAGCGAGCCCGTCGGCCTTTATGACGAGCGGCGCCCTCTTCGTGTGTATGTGTTTGAGGGCTTCGTCGTAATTTTCGAAGACCTCGAAATCGGCTGTCGGCACGCCGAGCTTCTTCATGTATTCCTTGGCGAAGACCTTGCTCCCCTCGAGAGCCGCGAGCTCCTTCTGCGGGCCGAATATCTTCAAGCCCTCTTTCTGGAAAAGGTCTACGATGCCTGCCACGAGCGGCGCCTCCGGCCCCACGACCGTGAGGTCGATCTTGTTCTTCTTCGCGAAGTCGAGAAGCCCCTTAACGTCGTCGGCCTTTATCTTGACGAGCTCGGCTATATCCGACATCCCGTCCGAGCCGGGTGCCGCGTAGAGTTTCTTGCATTTGGGGCTCTGGGCTATCTTCCAGGCAAGGGCATGCTCTCTTCCGCCTGAACCTACGAGCAGTATCTTCATATGATCACCACTTCCCTGCGGCCTTTCAATACGCGGCCTATGACACGAGACTTGAATCCGGTCGAGGCGAGTATGCGCTGCGCCCTGTCGACGTCGCGCCTGTCCAGGACGAGCACCATGCCGATACCCATGTTGAAAGTCCGGTACATCTGGCTGTCATCCACGCCGCCCTTATCTTTCATGAGCGAGAATATTGCCGGCGCTCGCCATGAGCACCTGTCTATCTCTATCGCCAGCCCTTTCGGGATGATGCGGGGGATCTTATCGTAGAATGCGCCGCCGGTTATGTTGGCTATCCCCCTTATCCTGACCTTCTTCTTAAGCTCCAGGACTCCCCTCGCGTAAAGGCGCGTCGGCTTCAACAGTTCATCCGCGTGCCTGACGAGCTCTTTGGCGCTGAATATCTTGCGGGCGAGCGAATAGCCGTTCGAATGGAGCCCGCTCGATTCGAGCCCGACCACGACGTCGCCCTTCCTGATCTTTCTGCCGTCGATCACCTCGGACCGGTCGACGATGCCGACGCCGAAACCGGCAAGGTCATATTCTCCCTCCTGATACATCCCCGGCATCTCGGCAGTTTCGCCACCGACGAGCGCGTAGCCTGCCTCACGGCAGCCGCGGGCGATGCCCTTCACGACGTCCTTCAGGACGCCCGGCCGTATTTTACCGGTGGCGATATAGTCGAGGAAGAAGAGGCCTTCTGCGCCTGAGCAGAGGATGTCGTTGGCGCTCATGGCGACGAGGTCGATGCCGACAGTGTCATGTTTGCCGGCCAGGAACGCTATCTTCAGCTTCGTCCCTACGCCGTCGGTGGATGAGACCAGTATGGGGTCTTTGAACTTCCGGAAGGCGGGCCTGAAGAGCGCGCCGAAACTGCCGACATCGCTTAGGACGCCCATCGTCTTTGTGGAGGCAGCGAACTTCTTATAGTCGGCGACGAGCCTGTTGGCCTTGTCTATATCGACGCCGGCTGTCTTATACGTGATCCGCCTCATCTTATTCCTTGTTCCACAGAAATTTTTACGGGTCCGGATTCTAAGGCGGGACCCTGTGACCCGCCTACGCTTGTCGTTCGCTCAGATTGGGCATCTTCGCTCACTGTTGTAAAATTTTGATGGCCGCTGAACCCGGACTACCGTTTTACTGTTGACAGGTTTCATCGGCCTTGCTAAATCGCCAAGAGGTATCAAAATTTTACGAAAGTCGCTTCGGCGGGCCACAGGATCCCGCCGTAACACGGCGCCGTAAAAATTTCTTATTCCCTCGCCTAGTAAAATTTTCGCTTGCTCAAAACCCTCTCGGGTGGGGTGTTGAGCGGGACGTCAAAAGCCGCGAGCGGGCATGGATTTTTGCACGGGTCTGCATGCTGGCAAAAAGAGCGAGCGGCTTTTGTCGAGCGAAGTCCCGCCTCGCCGGGGCGGGACGAGCGTTCCCGCGAAGCACCCCACCCGAGAGGGGTTGCGGGAATGCGAAAAATTTTTACTCCAACACCCTTCTCAGGACCTCCTGGTACGCCTCTTCGACGTTGCCGAGGTCCCTGCGGAACCGGTCCTTGTCGAGCTTCTCCTTCGTCGTCTTGTCCCAGAGCCTGCAGGTGTCGGGCGATATCTCGTCGGCGAGGATGATCTTGCCTTTGAAGCGGCCGAACTCGAGCTTGAAATCGACGAGGATGAGCCCTTTCGAATCGAAGAACTTTTTGAGCTCGTCATTGACCTTGAACGAGTACTTGGCGATCGTATCGAGCTCTTTTTCGGTCGCGATGTCGAGCGCCTTTATGTGGTAGTCGTTGATGAGCGGGTCGTGGAGCTTGTCCTCCTTGTAGTGGTACTCGAGGACGGGCTCCTTGAGGATGATCCCTTCGTCCAGGCCGAGGAGCTTGGCCATGCCGCCGGCGACGATATTGCGCATCGTCACCTCGATAGGCACGATCTTCACCCTCTTCACGAGCATGTCCCTGTCGTTCAGCCTCTCCATGAAATGTGTCGGCACGCCCTTCTTCTCGAGGAGGAGGAAGAACTTCTCCGACAGCTTGTTGTTCACTATCCCCTTGTTCATTATGGTGCCGCGCTTCGTCGCGTCGAACGCGGTAGCGTCGTCCTTGAACTCCTGTATGAGGACGTCCGGGTCCTTCGTCTCGTAAAGTTTTTTAGCTTTTCCTTCGTATATCTGCTTTAATTTCTCCATGATATTCCTTTCCACTCTGCGGTTGGGATTTTGGATTTGTTTTGGATTTGGTAGTATTTGGATTTTGGATTTATCGCTATATCCCCACCTGTCTGAATATCCTGTCCACGTTCTTTATATGGTACCCGAAATCGAATATCTCCTCTATCTCGTCGATAGAGAGCATCGAGCGCATGCCGTCGTCCCTCAGGAGCGCCGTCTGAAAATCGACCTTGTCGCGCTTGGAGGTGAACGCAACGGCCTGTACCTTGTCATATGCCTCGTTGCGCGTGAGGCCTTTTCCGATCAGCTTCAATAGCAGCTTGCCGGAGAAGATGATTCCGCCCGACTTTTTGAGGTTCTCGAGCATCCGGTCCTCGTTGACCACGAGATGGCTCACGATCTCCGTGAATTTGTTCAGCATGTAATCGAGGAGGATCGTCGAATCCGGCAGGACCACCCTCTCGACGGACGAGTGCGAGATGTCGCGTTCGTGCCAGAGGACGATGTCCTCCATGCCTGCGATGGAATTTGCCCTGAGTATGCGGGCCAGCCCCCCGATGCGCTCGCACATGATCGGGTTCTTCTTGTGCGGCATGGCGCTCGAGCCCTTCTGCTCCTTTGTAAAATATTCCTCGACCTCTCCGATCTCCGTATGCTGGAGGTTCCTGAATTCGGTGGCGTATTTTTCTAGGCAGGATCCCGTGATAGCGATCGCTGTTAGGAACTCAGCGTGGCGGTCGCGCTGGAGTATCTGCGTCGATATGCGGGCGGCCTTGAGGCCGAGCCGCCTGCAGACATGCGCCTCGACCGACGGGTCGATATTGGCGTAGGTACCGACCGCGCCCGATATCTTCCCCACGCTCACGATCTCGCGGGCCCGCTTCAGCCGCTCCAGGTTCCTCGACATCTCGTCGTAATAGAGCGCCAATTTGAGGCCGAACGTCATAGGCTCGGCGTGGACGGAATGGGTACGGCCTATCATGATCGTCTTCTTGTGGCGGGTGGCCTTGCCCTTCAGGATGCGCATGAGCTTCTTGACGTCATCGATCAGGATGTCGCACGCTTCCTGCATCTGGACCGAGAGCCCCGTATCGAGGACATCGCTCGAGGTGAGCCCCATGTGGATGTACTTGGCGTCCTCGCCGACGTGCTCGGAGATGTTCTTTATGAATGCGATGACGTCGTGGTTCGTCTGGGCCTCGATCTCCGTTATGCGGTCGACGTCGAAGCGGGCGCGCTTCTGGATCTGGAACAGAGCGCTCTTAGGGATCTTGCCTAGCTTGGCGAGCGCCTCGCAGGCGAATAGCTCCACGTCGAGCATCTTGCGGAAGCGGTTCTCCTCGCTCCAGATGGCGGTCATGCGGGGCAGCGAATATCGAGGTATCATAATCCCCCTTATTTTCCGGTAATTTGATAATGCCATATTATTCTATATTATAAAATCGTCCATGTCAACTGCCGCTTATGCTTGACAGGGAGAACGCTATCAATTAAAATGTGAGGCATTCGCATATATTACGGTATTTTTTAAATCGCAAGCGGAGGTCCATGATGCTGGAGTTCAACGGCAAGATCCTGGTGATCGGTTACGGTTCGGTTTCGAAATGCACCATCCCCATCCTCTTCAAGCATCTCAGGGTACCTTACAAAAATGTCACCGTCATAGACTACGTCGACCAGAAGGCGGCCATAAGGGAATGGACGGAAAAAGGGGTCAAGTACTTCCAGGCGAAGATAACCCCGCTCAACATGGCAAAGGAATTGGCCAGGCACGTGGGCACCGGCGGGATGGTCATCGACCTCGCGTGGAATATCGGCTGCATCGACATCATCACCTGGTGCCATGACAATAAGGTCCTCTATATCAATACTTCCGTCGAGGAATGGGACCCGTACGCCGATATCCACAACAAGACGACGCTCGAGAAATCCCTCTACTACAGGCAGATGCAGATACGCGATACGGTCTCGAAATGGAACGGCCCTTCAACTACCGCTATCCTCGACCACGGCGCCAATCCCGGCCTCATCTCGCACTTCACCAGGAAAGGCCTCATCGATATCGCCGAGAAGGCCGTTAAGGACAGGACGACGCCTAAGAATAGCGTAAAGGCCCTCGAGAAATATTTGAGCGAAAAGGACTTCGCCCGCCTAGCGATGGAGCTCGGCGTCAAGGCGATCCACTGCAGCGAGCGCGATACCCAGATAGCCAATAAGCCAAAAGAGGTCGATGAGTTCGTCGGCACTTGGTCAGTCGAAGGACTGCGCGAAGAGGGCGTCTCGCCCGCCGAGATGGGCTGGGGCACTCACGAAAAAGAGCTCCCCGAGCTAGCCCATGCTCCGACCTCCGGCCCTAGAAATCAGATATTCCTCGCCCAGATGGGCATGAATACGTGGGTACGGTCGTGGATACCTCACCAGGAGATAGTCGGCATGGTGATACGCCACGGCGAGGCTTTCGGCATCTCCGACAGGCTCACAGTATGGAGAGGTAAAAAGGCGGTCTACCGCCCCACGGTACACTACGCGTACATGCCGTGCCACGAGACGCTCTCCTCCCTCCACGAGCTGCGCTGCAGGAACTATGAGCTGCAGCCGAAGTGGAGGATCATGAACGACGAGATCACGTCAGGCGACGATATCCTCGGGGCGCTGCTCATGGGGCACAAGTATAACTCATGGTGGACTGGCAGCATCCTCTCGATCGAAGAGTCGAGAAAGCTCATCCCCCACCAGAACGCCACGACGATGCAGGTCGCCATAGGCGTAGTCTCCGCAGCCATGTGGATGATAGAGCACCCGAAGAAGGGCGTGCTCCTCCCCGACGACCTTCCTCACGAATACATACTGAAGATCGCGAAGCCATACCTCGGAAAGCTCGTCTCCATACCGTCGGACTGGACGCCGCTTTCGAATTACCAGGTATTCTTCAAGGAGAATAAGGACGACACGCTCGACACGAAGAACGTGTGGTGCTTCCAGAACTTCGTATTTAAACCATAACGGGAGAGCTATATAAAATGGCAAAACGCCTTCCAAAGCACCTCAAGAACCTGAAAAGGATAGCCGAACGGCACGGCACGCCCGTCTTCGTCCTCGACCATGACAGGATACGGCAGAACTACCGCGAGTTCACGGAGGCGCTGCCGCGCGTCCAGGCCTACTACGCCGTCAAGGCGAACTCCCTGCCCGAGATAGTGCGAACTCTCTATAAGATGGGCTCGAGTTTCGATGTGGCCTCCTTCCCCGAGTTCATGATCGTCTACGAGAATATAAAGAACATGCCGGCAAAGAAGCGCCAGGACTGGATATGGGACAAGATCATATACGCCAATACGATAAAGCAGATCGAAACGCTCCACAAGCTCGACCAGTTCAAGCCGCTCGTGACATTCGACAACATGGCGGAATTGGAAAAGATAAAGGTCCACTGCCCGCACGCGGGGCTATGCCTTAGGATAAGGGTCCCGAACACAGGCTCGATGGTCGAGCTTTCATCAAAGTTCGGCGCGCATCCCGGTGAGGCGGTCGATCTGATCCTGGAGGCGTTCAAAGTGGGCCTGGTCGTCGAGGGTATCAGCTTCCACGTCGGCAGCCAGTGCAACAATTTCGAGAATTACATGCAGGCGCTGCAGCTCTCGGCGTCGATATTCAGGGAGTCTGGATCGCGCGGCCACACTATAAAGATACTCGACATCGGCGGCGGCTTCCCGGTGAAGTACGACAATAAATCCAAATCGTTCAAGATACTGGCGCGAAAATTGAACGCGGAGATAGAGCGGCTATTCCCGAAGGACATCGAGATACTGGCTGAACCGGGGCGTTTCATGGTGGCGAACGCGGCGACTCTCGTCGCAAAGGTCATCGGCAAGGCGAAGAGGGACGGAAAACCGTGCTACTACATCGACGACGGCGTCTACCACACCTTCTCGGGGGTCATCTTCGATCACTGCACGTATCCCATCAAGGCGTTCAAGGACGGCGAGAAGAAGGTATCGGCGGTCTTCGGACCGACATGCGACGCCCTCGACACCATCTCGGTCGCCGAAGAGCTGCCGGACCTGGAAATAGGCGACTACGTCTACGCCGACAATATAGGCGCGTATTCGCACGCCTCCTCCACCTACTTCAACGGCTTCCCACCAGCCCGGGTAGTGCATATCAACAGGTAAGCAAAAAAGCCAAGGCATGAAACCTTGGCTTTTTTAATATTGGTAGCGGGGGTCCGATTCGAACGGACGACCTTTGGGTTATGAGCCCAACGAGCTACCAGGCTGCTCCACCCCGCAATGGACTTTTAATTATACAACATACCCCTGAAATTGCAAGCCGAAAGTTAATGCATAACTTCTAAGGCAAAAATTTCTCAGGGGTCCTGTCTCGGGCAGCCTTTCGGGCTTTTAAAAGGCGGCTCGTATGGGGTTTACGATCTGAATGCAAACAAGTGGGGTATCTTTCACGTCCCGCTTTTCGCGGGACAGGTAACCCCATCCCATAAGCACTCGCCGCCTTTCTTCAAGCCCTCAAGTCTTGGCCCTCGCCACCCCGCATGGATTTTTGCACCACTACTATATAGCAAAACACTATCTGAGTGAATACGAGTGCGTGTTTTAATAAAATTTTTCGCATACACGTGGTGGCGCGGACCGCCGGGGCGGGGTTGGAGCGAACGTTGAAAATTTTGATACCTTATGCCGATATAGAAAAGGCCGGACAAACTTGTCCATGGTCTTGCTTATGGTCATGGTTGGCCGGCCTATCAAAAATTTTCCGTAGTGAGCGAATATGGCTAATATGAGCGAACGGTCGCGGAATGCCCCGCCCCGGCGGGCCGACAGCCACTGTGAACGAAAAATTTTGCGAGCGAAGGGTTAGAACAGGAAGACTGCGGCGGCGATGACGGTCGAGTAGCTGCCGTCCGGGCCTATGACGGTCGACTGGGTGGTGTTAGAAGTGCGGACTATCTTATCCTGCAGCTGGTAGATCGCCTTGTTCTCGTCCCACGACTTGTCCTCATCGAATTCAAGGCCCAGCGTGGACGCCAACATTTCCACGGCCAGGTCCTCTGCCAGGTCGCCGGAGATCTTTTCGTTCTGTCCGAAGGCGTGGTGCTCGCTCAGGTATCCGTAGGCGTTCGGGTCTGCCGGCACTGCGACTCCGATGCTGGCGGCTATGAGGCGGTGGGGCTCGTTGCCGGAACAGCGAGAGACGACGGCGAACGTTATCATGCCGGGATAGACTTCCTTCAGTCCTTCATTGCGGGAGACCACCTTGCACCCCGGCGGGAGGATCGATGAGACATGGACGAGGTTGCACTTCTCTATGCCGGCGTCGCGCAGCGCGAGCTCGAAACTCCTCAGTTCCGCCTTGTGCGTACCGACGCCCTTGGTAAAGAACATCTTCTTCGGCACTAAAAGATTTTTTCTCGGAAGAAGCAGCATCTCGGGAACCCTCTATTTCCTCGCCGGGAATACGTATCCCAGCAGCCTGTAGACCAATTTTGCCGCGAAAAAGTCCGATGCGGGATTGCCCTGTATCGGGCAAAGCTCGACTACATCAAAGCCGACCACCTTCTTGTCCTTGGCCACTTCCTTGAGAAGCGACAGCGCCTCGTACCATCCTATGCCGCCGGGTTCCGGCGTCCCGACGGCCGGGACGAGCGCCGGATCGAAGACGTCCATGTCTATCGTTATATAGACGTTCTCGGTCAGGCTGTTCGAGACGGCATCCTTCCACATCGGCGTATCGAGGATGTCGTAGACGCTCACCGTCTTGATGCGGCCGTTCGCCTGAGCGGCCAGGAAGTCCTTCTCCTCTTTCGACAGGCTCCTCGTCCCCACCTGCACGACAGGGCAGATCTCGGATATCCTGCGCGCGACACAGCCGTGGTTCAGTTTGGACCCGCATAGCTCGTCCCTCAGGTCGTAGTGTGCGTCGAGCTGCAGTACGGAGAGATTTGGGATCGCCTCCTTAAAGGCCTTGACGGCGCCTACGGTGACTGAATGTTCTCCGCCCAGCATGACGGGAAATTTGTTCGCCTTAAGGAGTTCGCTGATCTGGGCCGAGACCCTGGCCACCATCTCTTCCGAAGAGAGGTTCTCCACACTCAGGGGGTCCATCGTGTGGATGCCAATCCTGAACGTCTCCTGGTTCAGCTCGTCGTCAAAGCGCTCCATATACCGGGAGGCGTCGATGATCGCGGCAGGGCCGTTCTTGGTGCCGTGGATATACGTGGTCGTCTTGTCATAAGGCACCTGGACTATGACGGCCTTGGCCTTCTTGAAATTCGAATACTCTTCTTCCAGGGCGCCGTAAACCTTGGGGACGGCGCCGAGGATCGGTACGTGTGGATTCTTCTCTTCCATTTGCAAAACTCTATCCCTTCCTGCTGCAGTGATATTATAGCAGACCGGCGGAGCGGCGGCAATGCCGGCGCTACTTCCTCTCTGAGGATTCCTTCAATACGATCTCGCCCTTGCGCACGACGCCCATCTCCTCGCGCGCACGTTTCTCTATATAGTTGATATCCGTCTCGAGGCGCCGTTTCTCATCCTCAAGGCGCCTGTTATCCACCGTGAGCATCTTCATCTTCTCTTCGAGCTTCCTGTTCTTGTAACTCAGCTCCTGGTACTTGGCGAACGACGGCAGAAATACTATGAAGATCACCGCCGCGATAAGAAATATCTTGGCGCCCTTCATGCTCCGGCGCCGTTCGGCGAGATTTTTAAAGAAAGTTTTATGGCTTACCTTTTTCGCCATATCGCCTTACCGTAAACGGCCTTCTTGCCCAGGTCCTCCTCGATGCGCAGGAGCTCGTTGTACTTGCATATCCTGTCGGTCCTGCAGACGGAGCCGGTCTTTATCTGGCCCGTATTCATGCCGACGACGAGATGCGCTATCGTCGTATCCTCGGTCTCGCCTGAGCGGTGCGAGACGACCGCCGTATAGCCGTGTTTCCTGGCAAGGTCTATCGCGTCGAGCGTCTCGGTAAGGGTCCCGATCTGGTTCACCTTGATCAGTATTGAGTTCGCTATCTTGCGCTCGATGCCCATCCTCAGGCGCTTGACGTTCGTCACGAAGAGGTCGTCTCCGACGAGCTGTATCTTCTTTCCAAGGGCATCAGTAAGGGCCTTCCAGCCGTCCCAATCATCTTCGGCGAGGCCGTCCTCTATCGAGACTATAGGGTATTTCCCGACCCATCTCGAATAGAATTCGATCATGTCGGCGCTGGAATTCTTCACCTTGGGCTCCGCCTCGAGGATGTATGTGCCTTTCTCGTAAAAAGAGCTCGATGCGGGATCGAGCGCGATGGAGATATCCTTGCCTGCCTTGTATCCTGCCTTATCGATCGCGGCCAGGATCACCTCGACCGCCTCCTCGTTCGACTTCAGGTCAGGCGCGAAGCCGCCCTCGTCGCCGACAGCCGTCGAGAGCTTCTTGTCATGCAGGATCTTCTTCAAATTGTGGAAGACCTCAGAGCCCCAGCGAAGGGCCTGGCTGAACGAATCGGCGCCTATCGGCATGACCATGAACTCCTGCAGGTCGACGTTGTTGTCGGCGTGCGAGCCGCCGTTCAGTATGTTCATCATCGGTATGGGCAGCATATTCGCCTTGTCGCCGCCTATATACCTGTAGAGCGGCATGCATTTCGAGGCTGCGGCCGCCTTTGCCATCGCGAGCGAAGCGCCGAGGATGGCGTTGGCGCCGAGACGGCCTTTGTTCGGAGTGCCGTCAAGGCTGATGAGCGCCTGGTCCACCTCCGCCTGGAGTATGGCATCCTTGCCTTTCATCGTCTTTTTTATCTCTCCGTTCACATTGGCTACGGCCTTAAGGACGCCCTTGCCCATGTAGCGCGACTTGTCGCCGTCCCTCAGCTCGACCGCCTCGTGCTCCCCTGTGGACGCGCCGCTCGGCACAGCAGCCCTGCCGAAAGACCCGTCTTCCAGGATCACATCCACCTCAACGGTAGGATTGCCGCGCGAATCGAGTATCTCCCTGCCTATAACGTCTTTTATCTTGGTCTTTATGCCCATCTTCACTGCCGCCCCTTTCTTACCACTCTTCTTCCTTTTATCGCCAGTTTTCCCTCGGCAAATAATTTTATCGCTTCCGGATACATCCTGTGCTCTTCCTTGTGGACACGCTCCAAGAGCGTATCCTCGGTATCGCCCTCTTCCAATTCGACGGCCCGCTGCAGTATGACAGGTCCGTGGTCGAGCTTCTCATCGACGAAGTGGACGGTAACGCCGGTCACCTTCACGCCGTATTCCAGCGCGTCCTTTATGCTGTGCGTCCCTTTGAACGACGGCAGGAGCGCCGGATGTATGTTCATTATCTTATTCTTATACTCCTTTATGAAATGAGCACTGAGGAGCCTCATGAAGCCTGCCAGGACGACGAGGCCGACATCCTTGCTCTTCAGGCTCCCGATGATCTTCTTGTCGAACTCCTCGCGCGTCTTGAACTCCCTTTTATCCAGGACGAGCGTCTCTATGCCGGCCTTCCGGGCGCGCTCAAGCGCAAAAGCGTCTTTGTTGTCGCTGACGACAATCGCTATCTTCGCCGGGATGACACCCCTCTTCGCGGCGTCGATGATCGCCTGGAGATTCGTGCCGCTTCCTGAACATAGTATCGCGATATTCACCCCGCACCTTCTCCTTTATATTTTAGCAATCTTATTTATCTGTTTTATTGCTCCCGCACTTTCTTAAGCATTTAGTAATAAGAAGGTGCGGGGTTCATGTCATTTGCCTCTTTTAAAACAGCGCGTAGAGGTATTTATTATAACAGCACAGCCGTATTTTTCATAAAACTTCTTTATCATGTCGTGCGCCTCTTATCCTATCCTGTGACTTCCCGTATCTTCGCCGCTATGGCCTCTTTGGAATTTACGCCTATCATGCGCGCGACCTCCTGGCCGCCCTTGAATAGGATGAGCGTGGGTATGTTCAGGACCGCGAGGTCGGTGGCGACTTCAGAACTCTCGTCCACATTGGATTTGCAAATGACAACCTTGCCCTTAAGCTCCTCCGCGAGCTTCTCGACCGACGGCGCGATGATCTTACAGGGCATGCACCACGGCGCCCAGAAATCTATGAGTACCGGCTTATCCGACTTCAGCACTTCTTTCTCGAAGTTCTCGTGCGTTATCTCAAGCATCTTGCTATCCTCTCTTTTTTATGACTTTTGTAGGGCAGACCTCAAAACATTTCCCTATGTTCTGGCACTTCACCGGGGTAATCCTCGACAGGTTCGATTCTACTTTGACCGCGCCGGTCGGGCACGCCTTCTCGCACTTCATGCAAGCCACACAGCCTGCCGAACATACCTTCGCCGTCGCGCCTCCCTTATCCTTCGAGCTGCATTTGACGTAATACTTGCATGCATCGGGATTCAGGACGAACAGGTTCTTCGGGCAAGTCGTCACGCACTTGCCGCAGGAGGTGCACTTGGCTTCATCTACGACCGGCAGCTCATCGGTGCCCATCGTTATAGCGCCGAACGTGCACGCCTCGACACAATCGGCCAGGCTGAGACAGCCGAACGTGCACGCCTTCTGCCCTCCGAACTGCAAGGTCGCGGCCTTGCAGCTGCGTATGCCTCTGTAGGCGTACTTATCTTTCGCGCGCTTGCCGCCGTTGCACAGGAGCACTGCGACGGTGCGCACCTTCTCGTCCTGCTCGAGGCCCAGAAGCCGGGCGATAGACTTGCGCGCCTCCGTATTCGAGACGGCGCAGCCCGCGGGGATCGCTTCGCCTTTGGCGAGCGCCTCGGCAAACCCCGCGCAGCCGGCCTTGCCGCATGCGCCGCAGTTCGAGCCGGGCAGGAGCGACAGGAGCTTGAAGATCTTCGGATCGAGCTCTACACCGAAAAGTTTGAGCGCATACGCGAGCCCCACTCCGAATATGAGCCCGAGAGCCGCCATGGCCGCAACGGGCGTAAGTATTCTCATCATCATATTTTAAACCCGCTGAATCCCAGGAAAGCCAGTGACATCAGGCTCGCTATCACAAAGGTTATCGGCACATCCTTAAGGCTCTCGGGCACTTCCGCGAATTCGAGCCTCTCGCGTATCCCGGACATGATTAACATGGCGAGCGTATATCCCGCGCCGGCGCCAAAACCCTGCACGAGCGCCTTCAGAAAACTGCCCGGCACCGCCCTGCCGTTCAGGAAAAAGACGTCGGTGTTAAGGACCGCCACCCCGAAGACTGCGCAGTTCACCGTGATGAGCGGAAGATATATGCCGAATATCTTGTAGAGGCCGGGTGCTTTCTTCTGTATCACTATCTCGGTGAACTGGACGAACGACGCTATGACGAGGATGAAACTTATCGTCCTCAGATACGCGAGGTCGTAAGGCAGGAGTATGAAATTGTAGATGAGCCATGTTATGAGCGAGGCCATCGTCGTCACGAACGTCACGGCAACGCCCATCGAGACCGACGGCCCGGTATTCTTTGAGACGCCGATGAACGAGCAGAGCCCCAGGAACCGCGCCAGGATGAAATTGTTTATGAAGACGGTGCTTATGATGATCGTGATGTAGCTCGCAAGGTCCATCTAGCGCGCCTTCGCTTTCATCGTAAAGTAGTTTATTAGCCCTATCAGGAGCCCTATCGTCAGGAGCGCGCCCGGCGCCAGTATCATGAATAGCGGCGGCTCGAAGCCCCTGCTTATAGGCAGGCCGAGTAACGTGCCGTTGCCGAGCACCTCTCGTATAGCCGATATCAGTATGAGCGCCCACGTGAACCCGAGCCCCATGCCGAGGGCGTCTAATATCGACCTGAGCGGCGGCTCTTTTGACGAGAAGGCCTCTGCGCGGCCGAGCACTATGCAGTTCACTACGATGAGCGGGACGAACATGCCGAGCGACCGCGAAAGGAGCGGGGCATACGCCTTCATGAATAGGTCCGCTATCGTGACGAACGTCGCTATGATCACGATGTAGCACGGTATGCGCACCTTCTCGGGAACTATGCCGCGCACGAGCGAAACGAAGATGTTGGAGCCGAGAAGGACGAATGTCGCGGCCACGCCCATCCCGATGCCGTTGGAGACGCTCGTCGAGACCGCGAGCGTCGGGCAGAGCCCCAGCACGATCCTGAACGTCGGGTTCTCGCGCCACAATCCCTTGACAAATTCTCCCAGCAACTTCATCCTATTTCTTCACCTTCTCCAGGAACTCAAGCACCGTCTTTTTGATCGCGTCCGTCACGGCCTTCGATGATATCGTCGCGCCGGTTATCGCGTCCACGCCTTTCTTTAACGCCACTGTCCGGGCCTGCTTGCCCTTGAACTGCCGCAAGAAATAAGGCTCTTTCTCGCCCGGCCTTACTTCGTTTATCTTTGAGCCGAGCCCGGGCGTCTCCTGGTGCTCCAGTATGCTCACGCCCTTGATGACGCCGCTGGGGTCTATGCCGACGATGATGCGTATGTAGCCGCTATACCCGGACCCTACCGCCTTTATGCAGTATCCGGCAAGCTCGCCGTCCTTCAACGCCTCGAAATATTCTATTTCGCCTATCGACTTCGCCTCGAAGGAGGTCGCGTTCGGCATTATCTTCTTGAGCGCGGCCTCCTCTTCTGCCTTGAGCGCCGCATCTATTTTAGGCTTCGTCACCTCGTAGGTGAACGCGAGGACCAGCGTCGCGATGAGGCATATGACACCCAATATCGATCCGAATTTTACAAGCTTATTCATAGCCCCGCCTTTTTAAACCCGAACCATTTCGGGAACGTGTATCTGTCTATTATAGGCACAGCCGCGTTCATCATGAGTATCGCGTACGAGACGCCTTCGGGATAACCGGAAAATTTCCGTATCAGGAATGTGAGCGCGCCGCAGCCTATCCCGAAGACCAGCTTTCCCTTTGCACCGAGAGGGCTCGTCACGTAATCGGTCGCCATGAAGAACGCGCCCAATATGAGGCCGCCGCCGAGCGCGAAAAATAGGGCGTCGCCCGAAAAGAGGCCCGAGCGGCCGTTGAAGATCCAGCTGAAGAGAGCGACCGTCGCGATATATGCGCCCGGGATATGCCACGTTATGAAACGCCTGATGATGAGATACACCGCTCCGATGAGAAGCGCGGCGACACAGACCTCTCCGATGCACCCGCCGCGGTTACCTATGAAGATAGCCCAGTTCGACGGGCAGTTCGCGAGCGCAGCTTCAGCGTTCTTGTAGCACGCCAGCGGCGTGGCACTCGTCACCGCGTCAACGGCCCAGCGGGGATTGCGCCAGGTCGTCATGTAGACCGGCCACGATATCATGAGGAACGCCCTCCCGACGAGCGCTGGGTTGAAAACGTTGTGACCGAGCCCGCCGAAAGCCTGTTTGCCGATCGCGATCGCGAAGAACGAGCCTGCCACCGGCATCCATAACGGCACCTGCGGCGGCAGATTGTACGCCAGGAGGAGCCCCGTAAGTATGGCGCTGCCGTCCCATATCGCGCCGATATCTTTCTTCCTGGCGGCAAGGATCGTCGCCTCGGTAGCGACGGCCGTCAGTACGGAGACGACCGTCACGTATAGCGCGTTCAGGCCGAAAATGAAGACGCCAGCGGCTCCCGCCGGTATGAGCGCGTATATGACGGCCCACATCACCCTCTTGGTCGATACGGTGTCTTTCATGTGCGGACCTATGGAAACTACGAGCGACTCTGCCATACAAGTTCCTCTTTTATTTTATCCGACACCAGAGACGTCGGATGGCCGGACATTTCAGAGAAATGTCCAGGCCTAAGTGCGACCACCTGGGCCGTGGCTCAAGACCGCTATCTTAGATTTTCCGTACTTCATGTAGTCCAGGAGCGGTATCTTCGCGGGGCATGCGTAAGCGCACGCGCCGCATTCGTAACAATTGGTCAAGCCAAGGAGATCAGCCTCGGCGAAGAGCTCTTTCTTGACGCGGTACATGAGCGTGCTCGGCGCAAGCCCCATCGGACAGATCTCCACGCACTTGCCGCAGCGTATGCAGACGCTCTCCTGGGAGCGATCTATCTCATCTCTGGAAAGGAATATGACGCCGTTAAAGCCTTTGGTGACAGGTATGTCCATGGTGTATTGCGCTAAGCCCATCATCGGCCCGCCGACGATCACCTTCGCCGGCTCTTTCACGAAGCCTCCCGCGTATCCTATAACGTCGGTAAGCATGGTGCCTATCCTGACCCAAACGTTCATCGGTTCCCTGATGCAAGACCCGGTGACAGTGACGACGCGCTCGATCAGGGGCTTAGACAGATATACCGCTTCGTATATGCTGAATGCAGTAGCCACGTTCTGGACGACGCACCCCACGTCCATCGGAAGGCCTCCTGCCGGCACTACGCGGTCCAATACCGCCTTGACGACCTGCTTCTCCGCCCCCTGCGGGTACTTCGTTTTCAATACGACTATCTTTACGCTTCCGGCCAGGCGGAACTCGCCTGCGGCCTTAGCCATCTGTGTCTTTGTCTTAGGCAGCTGGATTACCGCCTTCTCAAGCGCGCGCTCCATGGCATATATCGCGGCGAGCTTGTTATCCTCTATCGCTATATACGCTTGCTTCACGCCGAGGACTCTCATGATGATATCGAGCCCCTTCAAGATCTCGTTCGGACGCTCCACCATTAGGCGGTGGTCGCAGGTGAGGCATGGCTCGCACTCCGTTCCGTTCAATATGACTGTATCGACGGGTTTCGTCTTTGGCGGGTCGAGCTTGACATGCGTCGGGAAGACCGCGCCGCCCTGGCCGACGATCCCGGCGCCCTTTATGATGGCAAGAAGCTCCTCTTTTGAAAGCGCGGCGACATCCTTAGGCGCTGAGGCCTTGAACTCCTGGTCCTCATTGCCCTGCGATTCGATCGTTACAGAGAGTACCCTCGATTGAATGCGTGTCGGCATGTATTCGAGCTTAGTCACTTTGCCGCTCAGGGAGGCGTGGACCGCGGCCGAGACGTGCCCTGAAGGCCTCGCGACAGGATCGCCGACCTTCACCGCTTGGCCGACCTCTACGATGGGCTCGGCCGGTGAACCGGTATGCTGGGAGAGCGGCAAGACGACCTTTTTGGGTATGAAGACTCTTCTGATAGGCCTGTCTGATGCGGTTGTTTTGAATGCCGGAGGATGGACTCCTCCGTAAACTTTAAAAGACATCTGGATCCCTCAGGCTTCTAGTCAGTCTCATAAGGGATTATGATTATACCATATCTTATAATCTGTTGACAATTTTATCGATATAATGTATTGTGATGTTTGGAGGCGCGAAATGGCACAGATGAAGATCAACTGCTGTGAAACATGCCAGGTCTACTGGACATGCGAGACCAAGTGGTACAGGGGCGAGAAGGGCGAAGAGAATGTCTGCTGCCCTGTCTGCAACTACTATAAGGTCTGCCTCGATAAGGCCAAAAAAGATAACTCGTCTAAGGGCAAGTAGCTCTTCTGCCTTTTGAAGCCGACGCTATCCCCCCTATCCCGCACAGAGAGAAGACCGTCCCTACCGCAACGATTATCCAGAACCTGTCGATGAACTTCGCCGCATAAGCCGCCACGAACATGAATACCATGAACGCGAGGTGTATCACCGCCTCCAGCGAACTGAATATCCTGCCTCTCGCCTCTTCAGGTATCGTCTCGTGCGTCAGCGTGTTCAGCGAGGCCATCATCGGGCTTATAGCCAGGCCCAATATCCCCGACAGCACGCCTGCCAGAAATACGTTGGGATAGCGCCCGACGAGGATCGCAAATATTATTATAGCTATCCCGCTTGCCGCAAAACTCATGTAGATGGTCTTCTTCTTCTCCAGCTTCTGCCCGAGTCGGCCGTATAGGACAGTGCCAAGGAAGAGGCCGCAGACCAGGTATGTCCCGAAGAATCCTATGTGGCGCGTAGAAGTGCCGAACGCGTTCTGGATGAAGACGATGATAATGCAGGATATCGCGCCCATTCCGGCCAGGAGAAGGAAGAAGACATTTGTGATGAAACGCATGTCTCGGTGGCTTGTAAGATAGCCGAGCCCTTCCTTTATCTCGCTGAAGACCGATCTCTTGAGCGAACTTTCCAGGGCGTGGGCCGTCGTCTCCAGCTCCTGCCTTACATCGCGGGGCGCCCTCTCCTTCAGGGCGATCATCCCTATGAGGGCTGCTGAGACGAAAAATGTAAGGCTATCGATGTAGAAGCCCCCTATCGCGCCGACATACCTTATATTGACGATGAAGCCTGCCACCATTAGCCCGACGACATTGCCTACCATGTGGGTCGTGTCCTGCAGCGTATTCGCAACGAGCAGTTTATCTTTGGAGACGAGGTCCGGTATGATCGCCATCTTCGACGGGATGAAGAAACGCGATATCGAGAAGGCGAGGAAGATGACGAAGTAAATCGGCAGGATCTGGTTCAGGACGATGAAGAGCGGTATCGTGATGACAAGGGCGCCGCGCAGGATGTCGGAGATGACCATGATGTCCTTGCGGTTGAGCCGGTCGACCCAGACGCCTGCTATCGGGCCGATGATGAAGACGGGTATTATCGTAAACGATATGAGTTTCGCGAGCGCGATCTCAGAACCGGGATTCTGCTGGTAGACGAGCGCGACGAGCGCCATCTGGTTCAGCCTGTCTCCGAAATTAGAGACAACCTGCCCCAGCCAGAGGAAGAGGAAGTTACGGTTAGTGAGCACGTCGCGGAAACGGATCATGCCAAGTACTCCGAGGCAAGATAAGAGCTTCTCACGTACGGGCCGCTAACGACGCGGCGGAAACCCACTTTGAGCGCCTTCTCCTTGTAGAAATCGAATCGCTCCGGCGCTATATATTCTTTGACGGCCAGATGCTTTCGGCTCGGCGCGAGATACTGCCCGATGCTCAGGAATTCACATCCTGTTCCGGCGATATCCTCGAACGTCTGCAGCACCTCGTCTTCCCTTTCGCCGAGGCCCAGCATCAGGCCTGATTTGGCCGGCATTGCAGAGTCGCAATCCTTGATGAACCTCAAGACATCGAGCGAACGGGCGTAATCGGCCCCTTCGCGCGCCTCGCCGTAGAGACGCTTGACCGTCTCTATATTATGCGCAAGGATGTCCGGTTTGGAGTCCACGACTTTCCGTATCGCATCCTTATTGAAATTAAAATCCGGTATCAGAAGCTCTATCGTTGGCGGTTTTCCGAGCCGGCGTAACGCAAGAACGGTATCGATAAAAATTTTCGCGCCGCCGTCCGGAAGGTCGTCGCGCGTCACGCTCGTGATCACGACATGGCTCAAGCCCAGCCGCTTTACTCCCTCAGCCACGCGCTGCGGCTCGCCGGGATCGACAGGATGAGGTACGCCCCGCTTCACGGCGCAGAACGAGCATCGCCTCGTGCAGTTCTTGCCGAGGATGAGAAAGGTGGCCTGCCCTTTCGAAAAACATTCGCCGATATTAGGGCAGAGCGCCTCTTCGCAGACAGTGCCGAGATCGAGGCCTGCGAGTGTCGTCTTAAGTTCAGCACAATCCCTCAGGGCGATCTTCTTATTTAGCCACGAGGGCCGTTTCGGATTGTCATTGCGAGGGAGCTCCGAAGGAGCGACCGAAGCCCGCCTGTCCGATATTAATTCTCCCGCAGGCGGGCAGGCAATCTCGACGCTTAGATTGCTTCGCCCCTTCGGGGCTCGCAATGACGCAGTAACATCGATCCTGTCAAAATTCCATTCGCGACTCTCGTATTTACGGGCCTTGAGATCTTTGAACATCTTTTCCTCGCCAGCGGAAAGCCGCCCCGCTTCCACCGTAACGCCGAAGGTCGTCTTGAACGACTCTATCAACGATCCTGAAAGTTCCGCTGCGTTTACTTTCCTGTTCAAAAGCTCCTCAAGAGAGGCCGGCTCAGCCGTCGACGCCGCTTTCTTGTTGCGCAAAAAAGAAAGGTCCTCGAGAGCACCGCCGGCAATAGGAATGCTCCCGTGCTGGAATGTGACGTCCCGGCAGCGCTTCTGGGCGCTACCTCCTATCTTCCTGCCATCTACGACGATATCGTACTTCTCCTTCGAGGCGAAGCAGAGGGCGGACGCACTCCCGAGCTTTTCGCCGGGACTCGCGTCGCATGCGAACTTCGCGTCCAGCCCCAGCCGTTTATAGAACTCTATCAGGAATGAAGATATGGTTTTGTATGATGACAGCACATGTTCCGGAATGCCGAGGTCCTCTTTCGAGCATACGAGCGAGTACGTGAGTTCGTTTGAATGTCTGATGATGCCGCCGCCTGTAATCCTTCTGACGAACGGCAGGCCTGCGCGCCGGCAAAATTCCAGATCGAGCTCGTATTCTGCGTCCTGCGAATACCCGAGCGACAGGGCTGCCGGCTGCCAACCGTATAGGCGCAGCGTCGGAGGAGAAGCGTGAAGCGAGTAGCCCCGCAGGAGCGTTTCATCGAACGCCATGTTGGTGAAGGGGTCGGCCGATCCGGTATCGATGATCCGCCAGCGGACTCTCATGTCAATGCGTCCTGGGGCCGGGCTGCCAGCGCAGGTCCGGCTCTCTGGCTGCCTTTGTCTCGTCGAGCCGCTTGACAGGCCTCGTGAGCGGCGCTCGCCTCACCGCCTCGGGATCCTTATCGGCGAGCCGGGCGATCTCGATCATCGTATCGATGAATATGTCGAGCGTCTCCTTAGACTCCGTCTCGGTCGGTTCTATCATGAGCGCCTCTTTCACGATCATCGGGAAATATATGGTGGGCGGGTGGAATCCCCGGTCGATGAGGTATTTGGCTATATCGAGCGCGCGCACGCCGTTTTTAGCCTGGCGCGATGCCGACAGGACGCATTCGTGCATGCATATCTTGTCGTATGGTATATCGTAATGGTCTTTGAGCCGCACCCTGCAATAGTTCGCGTTCAGGACCGCATGCTCGCTCGCCTCGATAAGCCCCTGCTTGCCCAGCAACAGGATGTAAGCGTACGCCTTCAGGATGACACCGAAATTCCCGTAGAACGGCGCGATATATCCTATCGATTTGTGCTTGTGGTAGTCGAGGGCGAACGTGCCGTCGGACCGCTTCACCACCCGCGCTATCGGCAGGAAATCGACGAGCCGCTCTGAGACGCCGACAGGGCCTGCGCCCGGGCCGCCGCCGCCATGGGGCGTGGCGAACGTCTTGTGGAGGTTTAAGTGGATGACGTCAAAACCGATGTCACCTGGCCGGCACTTGCCGAGCATGGCGTTCATGTTGGCGCCGTCATAATACATGAGCGCGCCCGCCTTGTGGGCGAGCTCTGTGATCTCTTTGATGCGCGGGTTGAAAATACCGAGAGTATCCGGGCATGTCAGCATGACGGCAGCAGTCTCTTCATTCAGCCGGTCCCTATACTCCTTCATGTCCATGTAGCCGTCCTTATCAGTCGGGATGACGACGACCTGGTAGCCGGCGATAGCCGCGCTCGCGGGATTGGTGCCATGAGACGAGTCAGGGACGATGATGTGTTTCCTGCGCGAGCCATGGTGGCGGTGGTAGGCAGCGATGAGCATCACGCCTGTCAGCTCCCCGTGAGCTCCGGCAAGCGGCTGGGTCGTGAAATCGGCCATCCCCGTGATCTCGCATAGAAGCTTCTTCGTGTTATAAAGGACTTCTAGCGAGCCTTGAGTGAGGACACCGCCGCCCGCAAGCTGCGGCAGGAGCGGGTGGACCGCCGTGAAGCCCTCAAGGTTCGCGAGCGTCTCCGTGAACTTCGGATTGTACTTCATCGTGCAGGAGCCGAGCGGATAAAAGTTGGTATCGACGGAATAGTTGAGCCGCGAAAGGTTCGTGTAATGGCGCACGACGTCGAGTTCGGATACGTCTGGAAGATGCGGCAGTTCTTTGCGGCGGTATTTGGCATCGGGCTTCGGGGCAGCCGGGACATCCGGCGCCTGGATCTTCAGGCCGCGGCGTCCTTCGACGTTCTTCTCGAATATCAGTCGCATAGCACCGCCTCCAGGCTGTCCCTGAACTTCAGGAGCTCTTCCTTCGTCCTCTTTTCCGTGACGGCCATCAAGAGATAATTGTCCATCCCCTTATAGAATCTGCCTAACGGGAAGCCCGCCGCAAAACCCTTGTCTATCATCTTATGGACCGTATCGTCCGCATTCTTCGGCAGGCATACGGTGAATTCATTGAAGGTCGGCGATGTCCTCTTCACTACGACGCCCGGGATCTTCTCAAGTAAAGACTTCGCGAACTCTGCCTTGTCATAATTGAGCTCTGCCAATTCTTTCAGCCCCGTCTTCCCAAGAAGCGAAAGATATATGACGGCGCGCAAAGCGCAGAGCGCCTCGTTGGAACAGATGTTCGACGTCGCCTTCTCCCTCCTGATGTGCTGCTCCCTCGTCTGCAAAGTGAGGACGTAGCCCCTCTTGCCGTCAGTATCGACGGTCGCGCCGACGATCCTGCCCGGCATCTGGCGCACGTGCTCTTTTCTGGCAGACATGAAACCGAGGTAAGGCCCGCCGAACGACAGCGGTATACCGAGGCTTTGCCCCTCACCGGTCGCGATATCGAAACCCATCTCTCCCGGCGTCTTAAGCATCCCCATCGCTACGGGATAGACCGATATCACTGCCAGCGCCCCGGCCTCATGGGCCTTCTTCGCCACATCGGTGTAATCGTCGATCGCGCCGAAGAAGTTCGGGTTCTGCACTATCACGGCAGCGGTCTTGTCGTCGAGGTGTTTGAATATCTCTTCGCGGGAACTCTGGCCGTGGACTACAGAGGTCTCGACGAACTCTATTGAGAGGTTGGAGGTGTATGTATATAGCATCGTCCGGTAGATGAGGTTCACGCCCTGGTCGACGATGATCTTATGCCTGCCGGTAAGGCGCACTGCCATCATCGCGGCTTCGTAAAGCGCTGTGCCGCCGTCGTAGAGAGACGCGTTCGACACGTCCAGGCCCATCAACTCGCATATCGCTGTCTGGTATTCGTAGATGGCCTGGAGCCACCCTTGAGACGACTCCGGCTGGTAAGGCGTGTAGGCGGTGTAAAATTCAGATCTCGAGGCGAGGGCGTCGACCGCCGCGGGGATATAGTGGTCGTAAAAACCGGCGCCGACAAAATTGATGAGGTCCGTGGCGTTCTTCTTGGCAAGCTTCTGGATGAAGCGGCATACTTCGAACTCCGACTTTCCGTCAGGTATGTCGAAGGACTTCGGCCTTAGTGCCGGAGAGATATCGCGGAAGAGGCCGTCGATCGACTTCACGCCGATCGCCTTCAGCATCTCCTGCCTGTCTTTATCGGTGTGCGGTACGTAGTTCAACTCAGCCCTTCCACATATTTTTTATACTCAGCTGCCTTCATGAGGTTCGCGGCCTCTTTCTCATCGCTCATCTCGATGACCGCGAAATATCCCTTCTCATACGGCGACTGGTTCACTAGCTCCGGATGCGCGGTGATAGCATCGTTCGCCTTGACGATCTTGCCTGAGACGGGCGCGTAGACGTCGGATGCGGCCTTCACGGATTCGACTGTCGCGCACTGCTTGAACTGCGTGGCATAGCTCCCCATCTTCGGCAGATCTACGAACGTGATATCTCCCAGATGGCCCTGCGCATAATCGGTGATGCCGATCGTCGCGGTCTTGCCCTTGATGCTCACCCATTCGTGTTCTTTGGTATATAAGAGGTCGTCAGGTATGTGCATTTGCATCCTCCGGTATCTTTGCCGTGCCGTTTTTATAAGCCTACGCGTATCCTTATTTATCCGTGCTCTTGTTGATGGCAATACCGAGGCAGCGCTTAGCGCTGCCGAGCGTATAAAAGGGCCTATCTGTCACGACTGCCGGTATCTCAATACCGCTCTCTTTAAGGGATATCTCTGTGCCGGCCGGACAGGCGACGCCGACGTATCCCATGCCTATGCCGCATGAAAGGCTCGGAGAGAATGACCCGCTCGTAACGGTCCCGATATCTTTACCGTCCCTCGTGATACGGTAATTGTGCCGCGGAGCGCGCCGGGATGAGGCCTTGAAACATATGAGCTCTTTGAACGGCCTATCTTTTAATAGGGCGGCCTTGCCTATAAAATCCTTCTTCATCTCCACGAAACGCTTCATCCCTGCTTCGAGCGGCGTCGTCTCCGTCGTCATGTCCTGCCCGTACAGCAGATAGCACATCTCAAGCCTGAGCGTATCCCTCGCGCCGAGGCCCGCGGGTTTTACGAGCCTATCGCCCAGAAGGAGCTTCCACAGCGCCTCCGCCTTACCGCTCGAGATATATATCTCGTATCCGAGTTCGCCGGTGTAACCGGTCCTGCTTACGATGACCTTCTCACCCAGCAGATTAAAATGGCGAAATGTGTAATAGCCCAGCCCGGCGACGGCCTGACCGATAAGCCTCTTCATGACGTCGAGCGCTTTCGGCCCCTGCAGGTCGAGCTTTGCAGTCACATCCGAAACGTTCTTAAAGTCCGCGGACTTCGACAGAATTTGGCGGAACTGGGCCTCGTCGCCTTCTATCGTAGCGGCGTTCGTCACGACCATCCACTCTTCGGAAGCTATCCTGTATATTATCAGGTCGTCTATGACGCCGCCCCCGTCATTAAGGGCGAACCCGTAACGGCAGCTTCCTGAGGGCATGGCCTTGGCATCAAAGGTAATTATCTTATTCAAGCCGCTCTTATCCGCGTCGCCGCGGATAAAAAATTCGCCCATGTGGCAGATGTCAAAGACCGAGGCTTCCTGCCGCGTCCACACGTGTTCCGCTATTATGCCGGAATATTGTATCGGCATGAGCCATCCGCCGAATGGCGCAAGCTTCGCGCCCAGGCGCCTGTGCTCATCGATAAGGGGGGTCGTCTTCAGGGTTGTCTGGCTGTCCATTTGACTCTATGAAAAACAAAATGCTACGTGACAAACTGCTCTATGTTCTTCGGAAGGTCTGAAAGCCTCTTTATGAACGCCACTCCGACGCCGTAGACGCCGTCGCCCCTGTCCTCCACCCTCACGACCTTGCCGATGATCCTGTTCTTCACGATGAGGGCGCTCTCCTCTATCTCCCGGCAGATGCAGGTGGTGCGGTAGTCTGTCTCCAGCACCACGATGCTCGATATCTCCGGGATGAAGTTGCTCGTGAAGAGGATACCGCTCGCGCTCAGGTTCTTCGCTACGGCGTCCATAGCCCTGGAGATGGGGCTCTTCACGTTCGACGCCGATATGACCTTGTAGGTGACCGGCTTATCGAACGAATACCTTAAAAACTCCCTACGGTCCTCTGCTGATCCCTTTTCCATGACCTCTTCTCCTTATGCTAGCCAAGCACAATTTAAAATGGAGCTGGCGGGTGGATTTGAACCACTGACCTGCGGTTTACGAAACCGCTGCTCTACCAACTGAGCTACGCCAGCGTCGCGACTACAGTATTACTACCATAATATAGGGTTTATTTTAACGGATAAGCGGGCCTTAGGCAAGAGAAAATGCTGCCGGTTCGGGGATGAGACTCGTTACCATTTAAAATGAACGAATATGCGGCCGAAGTTCTTGCTGTCCTTCTCCACCCGGTGATACAGGCTCTTGATGCGCTTCTCTTCCAGAAACCGCAGGACCCGCTTCTTTAGCTGGCCCGAGCCCTTGCCAGGTATTATCTCCACCAGAGCTATCTTCTTCTCCACCGCCTCCCTGATGACACGGTCAAGCTCCTCTTCGATCGCCCGGCCATTGTCGAATATGTTGTGGAGGTCAAGCTTCAATTTCGCCATCTTCACCTTTATCCGGGTGCTATTTTTTAGGGACGGTTCTCGTGCCAATCCTGGACCTGTCCCTTTTCCAATCCCAGACCTGTCCCCTGGGGGAACGTCCCTATTTTTCCTACTTTTCTATTTTCTCAGGCGGTTGAACGACTACGTAGCCGCCGTTAGGAGACGGCCTGAAGTAGTATCCGTCGGCATAGTAATAAGGCACATTTGAATATATAACTGTTGTGTGTTTCGGCGGCAGGCTCGCGACAGCTGCTCCGACAGCGAGACCCGCGGCGGCTCTGCCAAGCAACAAACCGTGCCTATGCCACCTGCCTCCTCTGTAATAATAGTTATGCCGGCCTCTCAGCCAGGCGTGTGTTTCAGAACAGAATAATACCATCACCAGGCTCAACACTATCAAAGCCTTGAATTTCAATATGCGCTTTATCATCGCTTGCCTCCTTTTTGTCCCCGCTTACACGGAGAGTTCGTCGATTATCGTAAAGTTATTCTGGAAGTCGGCGGAGAGGGCGAGTTTCGGCATCTTGAACTGGGTATCGTGAGAGCCCTCCTTCACTCGCTTCCGGCGATAGCGCTCGAATTCGCCCGGCTTCACGGTCTTGAGTGATGGATGGGCGATGAGCTGCTGCTTTCTCAGGTCGTCGTATTCGCTGTTCTGGGCGCACAACTCTTCCTCTATCGACTTGAGGAGCTTCAGCTTTTTCGCGCGTGATGGTTCGTCCTCGAATTCGATCAAAAAGACGTACCTAGACGCTGTAGCGCTTTTTCCAATGACTGCCACTGCGCAAAAATTCTGTACCCCTATCTTATCTTTTGCCGATGCCCTGAGCACCGCCTCATTTATATGCGACTCGTATACCTTCTCGCCGGTTACGGAGACGGCGTTCCTGCCCTTCTGCACAAATTCGATGACCGGCGTCTTATTGAAAAAACCGTCAACCCTGATGACGTCGTCGATATCATAGCGATAGAGGCCGGCGGCAGTGGTGACTATCAGAAGATACTCCTTGCCTGCTTCCAGCTCGTTGCACAATAGCACCCTCCTGTCAGCCTTACCTATCTCCTCTTTGGGGATGAATTCATAAAAGTTGGTCTGCATTGCAAGCACGCCGCCTGCCCCCTCATCGCTCATCGGGACTGACGACCGTGCCTCAGTCGAAAGACAGCCGAAATCGCGCACGGCGACTTTCCCAAAATAACGGGGAAGCTGCTGCAGGTAGTTCTTGGCCGTCCCGCCCTTCCAGCATTCGATGAGATCGAGGTTCGGCCAGAAACGCTTGGGCAGGAGCTCTCCGTACCTCTTCATCAGTTTCTTAAGCTCCTCGGCTCGCCTGCGGTTTGGCTTAAGCGCGTGCGCGATCGCGCGCCGGATCTCGGCGGGTATTTCTAAGGACTTGTCGAGCGTGCCGGCTTCGATGTCGGCAATGATACGCTCCTGCACCTCGGGTAGCCGCTGGCAAAGGAGCACTAACGAGCTCGGGTTCAATGTCGCTATCGTCGTGACGTCATGCTCCATGGAGATGCGCAGGATAGAGTAGTAGCGGGCATCGTAATCATCTATGTAAAAGAGCTGGTACGGAAGGGCATAGAGGCGCTTGACTATCCTGAGCATGCGATTATAGGCGTGGCCGTCCTCAGGGCCGTACGGGATGCCGGAGGCCGTATGGCTCTTAACTTCAGGGCTTATGATGCCGAGGATCTTGCCATCGACTACATGGGGATGGTCCCTGCAAGTGTAATAGCCCCAGAGGTCCATCAGCTCGTCATTGCGGGCCTGGGAATATTTCGTGACCGGGATTAATTTGGGTATGCCAGTCGTGCCGCTCGTTATGCCGAAGAAGGCCACCTTGTCGGCTGTAAGGACGTTCTCTTCACCCTTCTTCATCCTGTCGACATACGGTCGTATGGTCTCGTAATCACTCAGAGGAAGGCGTGAGCGGAAGTCCTTGATCGATTTTATATAGGAGAAGCCGTATTTCGATCCGAACTCTGTGTTTTTGTTGCGGCCGAGATACTTTAAAAGGACCTCTTCCTGGGCTTTCAAAGGGTTTTTCGTCGCCCTTTCAAACGCCCTGGCCCTCGGGGCCAGCCCTTTCATCAGGAAGCTTGTGAGGTTCATAGGGATACGACCGGTTTCAGGCCTATCTCCGGACGATGCTGTACGCCAGCGCAGATATGGCCGCTGAGCATGGGATAGTAAGAATCCAGGCCCAGACGATCGTCCCGGCAACGCCCCATTTGACGGCTGACAAACGTTTGAGCGAACCGATGCCCATGATGGCTCCGGTGATGGTATGTGTCGTGCTTACCGGGATACCCAGGGCCGTAGACATGAATAGGGTGATGGCCGCGCCGAACTCTGCGCAGAAGCCGTCTACCGGTTTGAGCTTTGCGACCTTCTGGCCCATCGTCTTGACGATCCGCCAACCGCCGAACATCGTGCCGAGCGCAATGGCAATATAGCATGCTATCACAACCGCTGAAGGGACGTAAAACTTATCGCCAAGAAGGCCGGCGCTGAAGAGCAGGCTCGCGATGATACCCATCGTCTTCTGAGCGTCGTTGCCGCCATGGCCCATGCTGTAGAACGCCGCTGATACCAGCTGCCCTTTCCTGAAGATATGGTCGACCTGAAGAGGAGCTCTATTGCGGAATATCCAATATACGGCAATGCCTATCCCCAGCCCCAGGACGAGACCCAATACGGGAGAGATAAATATGAAGGCTACCGTCTTTAAAATGCCTTTCCAGACGAGCGCCTGCGGCCCTGCTTTCACGAGGGCAGAGCCGATCATGCCGCCGATGAGCGCGTGCGAAGAGCTCGTCGGCAGGCCGAAGTACCATGTTATTATATTCCAGCCGCATGCGCCGACGAGCGCGCCGAATATGACCGCCTTGTCCATGATAGTTATGTCGATGATGCCCTTGCCGATAGTGTTGGCCACGTGGAGCCCGAAAAATGCGAATGCGATGAAATTAAAGAATGCCGCCCATAAGATGGCTATGCGGGGCGAAAGGACGCGAGTCGAGACTATCGTGGCGATCGAATTGGCCGAATCGTGAAAACCGTTCAGGAAATCGAAGAAGAGCGCGAGCGCTATAAGTAGGATGATGCTGAAAGTCATCGGTTATGCCTGCTTTACCAGTATCGACTGCACGACGTGAGCGACGTCTTCGCAGATATCGAGGACCGTCTCAGCGTCCTGGTAGATCTCTTTCCATTTGATGAGGGTGAAGGGGTCTTTTGCGTTCTCAAAAAGATCAGCGAGCATCGTGTCCCTCATCGTATCACCGACGTTCTCGAGGCGGTTGATCTCGACGCAGGCCTCTGCCACCGACTTGGAGTTCTTCGTACTGCGCAATCCTTTGACGGCCCGGGCCACGGCGCGCACCGAGTCCTCGATCACAACGGCGAAGAGGATGAGGTTCTTGTCCGTGCCTTCGATCTTATAGACCTTCATCCTGTTGGCTATGGTGTAGAGCATGTCGACTATATCATCCAGCTCTTTCGCCAGGGCGTGGATGTCTTCCCGGTCGAACGGCGTGATGAACGTCTTGTTCAGGCGGTCGAGGATATCGTGGGTGAGCTCGTCGCCCTGGTGTTCGACATCCCTCATCTTCTGGATGAGCGCCTCTTCCAGGGTCTCTTTCGTCACCAGGTCCTTGAAGCGGCCGGCCGCGTCTACGGCGCAGTCGACCTGTTTGTCGAACAGGTCAAAAAAGTTGAACTCCTTTGGAAGCAGTGCTGAGAACATAGGACGCTCCTCTCTTAATTGTCGGGAAAAGATCCAGGGACTAAAACGCTGATATTTTAACTGATAGGAGAACCGAGCGCAAGCGAAAACGGACTAGCCGCTAATACCCCTCCTTCCGATCAAACCAGGTCTGGTGTGCGATGCTTACCTGGAGTCCTTATCCGCGTGAATATGGCCCGTCTCAGTCGGCGGATTACACATCCCGCAGGGCTTGTAACCTGCCTTCAACGCCTCTTCCGGCGTATCGAATTTCACATGCTTATCTTCGCCCATCTCCTGAACGACGCTGCATGTCGGTAAGTGATATGTGCTGGTAGTATTGTCCGCATAATAACCGCCGCCCCGCGCCATGGCAAGGCCGGCCACCGATAATACCAGGCATGCCGCAATTACACATATGCATATCTTCTTCATCGCGTAACCTCCTTATACAACTTATGACGATCTACCTTACCCCGCCGTACGGGTGGACGGCAGGCTCGACGCGGATCCCTTTCGTCTCGCCATCTTTCCATTGGAACATAAACCTTATCACATACCCGCCCCTGCTTACCACAGACAGTGTCTCTTCATATTCCTTATCCTTCCTTAAGGCCTCCTTAGGCGGATCGGCCGATATCTTCATATTGACCAGTTGCCCTTCCTTGTAAAAGTACTGGAACTTTACCGGCTTCTTCTCTCTGGTTTGGACTTTTAACGGCAGTATGCCGTCCGAGATAGGGCGGTGCGGGACGATCTCGATCTTCTGGAGCTCCGGCTCGGGCCTGAACGACGAATAATCGGCGACCATGCGCAGATAGTCACCGTCGGACGAACGGATGTCGTAAGAGACTACGGACTTTCCCGGAACGATGACGCCGTCCGCCTCGACCTTCTGGACCTCGGCGCCCTTTGCGAGGAGGAGCCCGACCTCTTTCTTCATAACGTCCTTCGCCTCTTCCGGGCTGAAAAGATCGCTGACAGCATAGAGCCTGCCGGTCGCCATGCTTATTATCTCCGAATGGAGCCGTGGCTGCCCATCGTCGTCTATCTTTATCTCGCCGATGATGACAAGGTCGATGCCCCATCGCTGGCTGTATTCATTAAGAGTGCCGAGATCAGCATGGCTGAACATGGGCCTGTACTGCTTGAGGTTCTTCATCTGGGCGGCCGGGTCGGCGCCAAAAAGCTTCCTTTCCTTCTCGGTCAGCGCTTTTAGCCAGTTCGCCGCAAACTGCTCCGGCGACACATATTTGTACTTGCCGGACGCCGCAACAGCCTTCTCGGCCGTTTTTGTAAGGACATCTTCCGAGTCCTTGAACTCCCACGTCTTGTCGTCGAACGGCATCACCAGGACATTCGAGCCGGTTCCGTCGGCCCCGAATACGCCCGCGCAGGCGCAAAATATGACGACGATAAAAGACGCGATGCTCAAAGCTCTCTTCATCGTTTAGGCGCCGCCTTCTTTATCGAGCTTATTATCTGTATCAATTCCCGTATCCATGCGCATTCGCATTGGGCCGGACACGGACGCAGTTCGCTCTTGCGCAGGCAATAGCCGGGACACTCAGGGCCGCCGGTCTTGCGCTCCGAATATATCGGGCCGTTGTAGAGGTCCCGCAATTTATTGACCGGGATCGCGAGCGTCGTCCCGCACTTATGGTTGAACAGAAAAAGCCCCAAAAGAAGCTCGTCGAAACTCACCTGGTATCCGACCAATTCGACGGACGGATCGGTGAGAAATTCCTCTCTCGCCCTCCATTTAAAGTTGCAAGTGGTGCAATTTTTGAAGCTCTTTTCGAATAGCATATCAAGATCCTTTCTGATAATAAGCGCTCAGTCTTCCTCAGCCAGATAACCGATGATCTCCGTGAAGAGCGGCGCCCGCACCGATACGAGAAGCGGCACGCGCTTCTCGTCGCAGGAGAACCATCCGCCCGCCCTTCCCTTCTTCACGATATCGCCCTTTAACCGCGCGCAGGGCTGTATATGGAAGGCCCCGCGCATGCCCATATTAGGTATTTTTATATTCTTCTTTCTGTCGGCCACGCCGAACAGGTCATAAACCTGCTCATTGTTGTAGACGCTGTATTCTATAGGCCTGCCGATCTCGAGGGGTATCATCCTGAAATAGTGCGCGGCGCTCAACGAGTCCTGGACGCCGGGCGGTATGTCGATGACCTTCTTCGAGCCGTCGACGAGGCTTGAGAAATAGGCCTTGTGATTGACCTGGTCGAAATCGGTAACTGCGTCCTTCTTGTACCGGCCCTCCCGGCGGTAGACTTCATGGCGAAGCGTGCAAAGGCTCTCGGTGTCCATGTACGAGACGTAGCGATCGTTTATCGGATATATGCGCGAACTGAAGTCGTTCGTCTTTACGACGGCCTCGAGCTCATAGGCATCGCGGCCGCCTATCTTCTTTACGCCGTTCACCGTCGCGATGATAGTCCCTACCCTGACGCCTAGCCACGTTACGTTGAATACGCACTTCTCGCGTTCCGGCAGGCGTTTTAACGGAGGCGCTATCACGATCTCTTCCGCAAAGGTCGCGCCGGCCGCGCATGCGGTTGCGAGCAAAAATAGAGCGATCGCCCTGGCGAATCCGGTCTTCATCATCTTCTCCGGGAAAGCCTGGGATGCTTCCGCTTCTCTTTCCGCTCGGCCGCCTTGATCTTGTGCCAATTGACAATGATCTCGTTCACCGACCCGACCTTGGTCTTCCCGAAGATGTGGGGATGCCGCCGCTTGAGTTTCTTTATGAGAGAGTCTATGACGTCCTCGACGTCGAACCGCCGTGCTTTGGAAGCTACCTGAGAGTGGAACATGACCTGCAGGAGGATGTCGCCGAGTTCCTCCTTCATGTGCGAGTAGTCGCCGCTTCTGAGGGCGTGGATGAACTCGTCGGCCTCTTCCCTGAGGTAGGGTATGAGCGATTTGTGGGTCTGCTTCTTGTCCCACATGCACCCGTTAGGGCCGTGAAGACGCTCGAAGACGCGCTTCAGTTCATTGAACTTTGTCTTTTTACCCACAAATCCCGCCTATCCGGCCGCTTCCGGCACTATGCTATAACGTGATGACGGTCCCGTCGCGCGCAGCGACAGTGTCCGGGAATATCTTCCGGGCCGCGGCCTCTGCAGCTTCCCGATGGGCAAAGGACGGGTATCTCCCGGGGTCGAAATGGAATAGCGCGAGCTCTTTCGCCTTCGCTTCGGAGGCGACCCTGGCGGCAGTCTCCGGAGTCAGGTGAAAGAGGTTCGGCGCAGTATCGCCGGGCTTCATCGCGCACTCGGTGATAAAGAGATCGGCGTACGACGCGAGTCTCTTGAGGTTCGCGCAGATGCCGGTATCAGTGCAGTAGGTGACGATGCCTCCTTCCAGCTCGAGCCTGTAGCCGTAGCATGGGACCGAGTGGCGCAGCCGTCTCATCTCGAATGCGAACGGAAAGCGCGTCTTTGGGGTAAGCTCGCGCAGCCGGACCTTTGTCTGAAGCAGTAAGAGCGAGGATGTGAGCGGCCGCCTCAGAAGGCCGCGCAAGCCATTCTCCATCCCATTCGGCAGATAGATATCTATGCCTTGCGGGAATTTGAAGAGCGGCAGCGTATGAAGGCCGATCAGGTGGTCGAGATGGAGGTGGCTTATGAAAAGGATTACCGGTTTTTCCGACTTTACGATATCCTTGACCTTGTAAAAACCGAAGCCCGCGTCGAAGACGATATACTGATTCTCTGTCTCGACAAGGACGCAGGGCGTGTTCCCTGTCGCCGTATCGTACCAGCCGTTCGTCCCGAGAAAAGTGACTTTCATCTCTTTCCCTCCGCCGTTTCTACAATCAGATTATAATCCTATAATAGGCAAATTTAAAGAGAAAAGAGAGGCTTCTTATGATAAACTGATCATGAAGACGGAGGATATCCATGAAACTCACAGTATCGATGGCGCAGATGGCGGTCGTCACTTCAAGGCCTGAGGAGAACCTCCGGAAGGCCGAGGGCTTCATAGCTGAGGCACGCCGCCGCTCTAGCGACCTCGTGTGCTTCCCGGAGATGTGGACGACAGGTTTCAACTGGGCTAATAACGAGCGCATTGCGGCCGGACAGGCAAAGACGATCGAGCTCGTTGCCGGAATGGCAAAGCGCTACTCGATCTGGATCAACGGTTCGATGCTCGCCCTGAACGAAGACGGAAAAGCCGCGAACACCTCGATCCTTTTCGATCCGAAAGGCGCAGTGGCTGGAATTTACAGGAAGGCCCACCTCTTCACGCTGCTCCACGAGGACGACCACATGGCAGCCGGAAACTCTCTCTGCCTTGTCGATACGCCGTGGGGCAAGACCGGCCTGACGGTATGTTACGACATCCGTTTTCCGGAGCTCTTCCGCACATATGCGCTGAAAGGCGCGAAGGTCATCCTCTCACCGATGGCATTTCCTTATCCGCGCATACAGCACTGGAAGGTGCTCGTTCGCGCCAGGGCCATCGAAGACCAGCTCTTCATGATAGGGACCAACCGGGTGGGCAGCGAGGACCTCGGCAAGGACGGGACGATCTCTTACTTCGGCGATTCGGTAATAATAGATCCGTGGGGCGAAACGGTCGTCGAGGGAAGCGAGGCAAAGGAAGAGCTCCTCACCGCGACGATAGACGTCGATAAAGTCGACGAGATCCGGGAGAAGATGAAGGTCCTGAAAGACCGCAGACCGGACCTTTACGAACTGGGATAACTCTAAACGAGAGCCACGCTTACAGGCTTGTAGGTGTGGAAGGTTTTGTCCGCGGCTACAGAGCGCTTTCTCTCTTAAATATTACGATGCCCAAGGGCGGCAGGGTGAGCGAAAGCGAATAAGGCCGGCCGTGGCACTCTGAGGAACTGGCTTCAAGACCGCCCATGTTGCCGTGGCCGCTCCCGCCGTAATCTTTCGCGTCGCTATTCAACGCTTCTCTCCAAAAACCACCGAACGGCACGCCGACGATGTATTTATAACGCGGCACAGGCGTAAAATTACAGGCGACGAGCACCGTGTCCTGGCCTGGCATGCGCCCTTTCCTGAGGAATGAGATGACGCTCTCTTCGTAATTATTGACGTCTATCCATTCAAATCCCTGATAGGAAAAGTCGACCTCGTAAAGCGCTTTCTCATGCGCGTAGAAACGGTTGAGGTCGTGCATCCAGCGTTGGATCTCCCAGTGCGAAACGTCATGCAGGAGATGCCAGTCAAGGCTCCTGTCGTGGTCCCACTCCTGTTCCTGGCCGAACTCTCCCCCCATGAAGAGGAGCTTCTTCCCGGGATGCGTCCACATGTACCCCAGCAGGAGGCGTAGTCCCGCGCACTTCTGCCATCGATCGCCCGGCATCTTGTTGAATAGCGACCCCTTGCCGTGCGAGACCTCGTCGTGCGACAGCGGCAGCATGAAATTCTCCGTGAATGCGTAGAGCAGGCTGAACGTCAGGCTGCCATGGTGGTATTTGCGGAAGACCGGGTCCTCTGAGATATAGCCGAGCGTGTCGTGCATCCACCCCATGTTCCACTTCATCCCGAAACCCAGCCCGCCGGCATAGATGGGCTTGGTGACCATAGGCCAGGCGGTCGATTCTTCGGCGATCATCTGCACTGAGGGGAAATCTTTATAGACGCTCGTGTTCAGGTCCTTGAGGAACCTTATCGCTTCCAGGTTCTCGCGGCCGCCGAACTGGTTCGGTATCCATTCCCCCGCCTTGCGGGAATAGTCGAGATAGAGCATCGAGGCGACCGCGTCGATGCGCAGGCCGTCGGCGTGATACTTGTCGCACCAGAAGATGGCGTTCGATATGAGGAAGTTACGCACCTCGTTGCGTCCGTAGTTGAAGATGAAGCTCTTCCAATCCGGATGGAACCCTTTGTGCGGGTCGGCATGCTCGTAGAGGTGAGTGCCGTCGAAATAGCTCAACCCGTGCTCGTCGTCGGGAAAGTGCGACGGCACCCAGTCCAGGATCACCCCTATACCGTGCTGATGGAGGTAGTCTATCAGGTACATGAAGTCCTGCGGCGTCCCGTAGCGTGAGGTCGGCGCGAAATACCCCGTGATCTGGTATCCCCACGAGCCGTAGAAAGGGTGCTCCATGACGGGCATGAACTCTACGTGGGTGAACCCCATGTCTTTCACATATTTCATGAGCTGCGGGGCAAGCTCCCTGTAGCTTAAAGGACGGCTGCCTTCCTCAGGCACCCTCCTCCACGAGCCCGGATGGACCTCGTAGACCGACATGGGCGCTTCGAGGCTGTTATGCTGCGAAAGCCCATCGAGCCAGGCCTTATCATTCCATTTGTGATCGAGATCCCATACCATCGAGGCTGTCTTAGGCGGCGTCTCCCAGTGAAGCGCGAACGGGTCGCCTTTCTCGACTGAATATTTGCCGAACTTAGAGCGCAGGAAATACTTGTATAGCGTCCCTTTGCCTATGCCCGGAATGAAACCTTCCCATATCCCTGAGCCGTCCCAGCGCACGCCGAGAGCATGCGACTTGGTATCCCAACCGTTGAACTCTCCGACCACCGATACGTATTCGGCGTTCGGCGCCCAGACTGCAAAGTACGTCCCCGGAACTTTATCTACGGAAATGAGGTGCGATCCCAGCTTTTCGTAGAGGCGGTGGTGGTTGCCTTCCTTGAATAGATGGATATCAAAATCGGTAAATAGCGAGGGGCCTTGAATTACGGGCTTGGCCATTTAATAAGGATCCTTTTCAATAAAAGAGGGGCTTCGGATATCTCTAAAAATTATACCCCCTAAAACAACAGATCCCAAGCTAAAACGCGCTCGGGACCTGTTGCACTGATCTCTCGGGCCTGACAACTACTTCTTTGACGCCGGGATCTCTATCGGAGTGTTGAGCTCTTCCCTGATATTATCCAGTTTTTTCTTTGCGCCCTCGACCTCTGCCTTGCTATCGTCCAATTTGGTTGTGACTTTGGAGAGGTCCCCCTTAAGGCTCTTCAGCTGTGCCTGTTCCGCCCTTAACTGGCTTACGAGCTTCGCTATCAAAACGTCTTTCTGCTGAAGAAGCATGCCGTTAGTCGCCTCGGCTGCTTTTGCCTCATCGTTTAAAACTTCACTGCTTCCATAAATGATCAAAGAGGCGATGACAAAAATCGCGACCAAACCTATTACCAGGACTGCCTTGTCTTTTATCCCCATATCTTCCTCCTTCTATGCTTTCAGAGTAGCGTATTTTCCGGAAAATGTCAATACCCTCAGATTGATCCGCCATCTATCTCATCACTGTGAGGGGATCCCGCCCAGCTTCTTCGTCCAATACCATCTCGGGAACAGAACGGTGAACGCTATCAATCCGATCGTGATCGGCCAGTTCGCCAGCATGTCAACGATGGCGACCGACTTCAGGCTGCTCATCCTCACCGTTACCAGCACGAGGGCCGTTAACATGTATACTCCGGCCCAGACAGCGGTAATTATATTCCATGCCCTGTGATAATATACGGAAGCGCGGATAGATTCCGGTACCCTGGCGCCTGACGCTTCGGCGAATAACTGGATGAAGGAACGCGGCAAGAGAAGCGACAGGAAGAAGGCCGCCCCGTAAAACGCGCTCTCGAGCGCCTGCGCAAACAGATAGAGGGCCGGGCTCTTTGATGCCAGGATGACGATGACGCGCGCCACGATCATGATCACGGCAAGGACGGCAAAGACGTTTATCTTTCCGCTGCGCGCCCGGGCTATCCAGAAGACGGCTAAAGACCAAAGAGTCGCCGCGAAGGCCCCGGCAAGGAGCATGCGGAGGCTGATGCCGGCGAAAAGGATCGCTTTCGGTATCAGGAAGCCTACGACCATGTCTTTCCAGGGAAAGCTCTTCTTGAAATCTTCCCAACCGTGGCCCATCTATTTCGCTTTCTTTCCGAATAGTCCGCCGCCGCCGGACCGGTTCTCCAGGGCTATCCGGCATTTATAGCAGAACGACTCTCTCTTTTTGTCGGTATCCGCGAGGCTGTTGGAAAAGAACATCACGCATTTCGGGCTCGGGCAATGGTCGATTTTCCAGGAATGCCCCAGCTCGTGGGCCGCCTCTTTGAGCGCCCTTTCAAAGAGCAGCCTCTCATCCGGTTTAAGGCCGCGAAGCTCCGCGGCCTGCCGCGGAGCGGAGTCCCGCCCGTCCCGCGAAGCGGGGCTGGCTGCGGGATCGAATTCATTCTTGAGTCGGGCCAGCGATATTATGCAGATCCCTTTCTTCGCATCGGCAAGCCCGAATACAAAATTCAGGTCCGGCACATAAAGATCGGCGTCGGTGACGATGAGGGCCCGCTCATTGGTAAGGGCAAGGTTGATCCGGCCTGAAATATCATCCAGCACCGCTTGCGCATCATACTGCTTTCGCGAAGGGTCGTATGCGGCCTGGGGTATCTCCTTCTCCGGGTCTATCACCGCCTTTACGCTCATGGGAAAGAGGCCGGGAAGCTTCTCCTTCAGTTTTTCCAGCACCTTCTTATCCACCTTACCTGCCGGTATCAGGTAGACGCATTCTTCGAACACTTTCGCCTCGCCGCTGTATGGAAAGAAGGAGAGCGCGATGAGTAGCAGGATTAAAAATAGCGGACTCGGGATCCTCCCTTTGCAGAATATCAATTATCCTTCTCTCCTGTCTTCGGATAGGTCTTTACGGATTTTTTAACGTTTCCCTTGCCGTCGTATTCGAATATCTCTTCGTACGCGACGCCCTTGGTGCTCTCTTTGTCGGAGACCGTCTCGGCTGTTTTAGTTCTGGAGCTCATCAAATTCGATAGTGGCTTTGAGAATGCGATAATGCCCCAGACCGCCGCTGCCGCAAAGATCAGTATCAAAACGGCCACGATCGCCTGTTTCGGTATCCGGATCTCGCTCGGCGCCTTTGCGGCAGGCGTATCTTTCGGTCCCTTCTCTTCTTCCGCCTTTTTCTGGACTCCAGGCATTACGCTGCCGCAATACCTGCACTTAATGGCCTCGGCCAGGATCTCTTCGGCGCAGTAAGGGCATCTCTTCATGTTAGCGGCGCGGGGTTTAACGGTTTCTGTTCTTTGTCTTTCCGTATCCCGCGCTTCGGCTTCAGGCATGCTGGGGTTGGCTGTCCTGCAGTTCCAGCAACGGTCATCATAATCGTGCATAGACTCTTTGCATTTAGGGCATTGCCACATCCTATCCTCCCGCGGCGGTCTTGCCGCACAACTATCTGAACTTCAGCTTTCCCGATTTATTATCGATACCGACCACTTCGCCGTGGAAATTGAAGTATACGGCATCATCGCCGTAATACCATATCTTTCTCTCCCCATCGAAAAACTTATTGTCAGGTTCGCCCTGGACGCGTCTGACATCTTCATCGTTGGAGCCGGTGGTGAAATAATCACCCTGCTGCGCGTCGCTATCGGGGGTATCTTCGTCACCGATAGTTATCGCGGGCGGCGTCCCCATTTTGGCGCCCAGAGCTTCGCCATGCAATACAACCATGCAGATGATGGCGGCAAAAAGGATCCCTGAAACGATACATGCCTTTCGGCTCAAACCAAATATTTTGAAGATCATCTTCATCCGGCCCTCCCTTTGTTATCGATCATATCTTTTGCGAAAAAGTTTCTTCCGGCCTAAACCGCATCTCGTATATTTTACAGCTATCCAGTCCCCAATCCCCGGCGCGGCTCCACCCGGCAAATTTTCCATCAACAAAGTAGACCCATCGCCGGTCCGTCTCAGCAGCCGAGATAAGGAGCGGCGCGCCGGCTCCGGCGCTTATCACCGTAAAGACGGTCTCTGTAGCGACCTGCTCGAATTTTTTACCTTGGCCCACCTTATATTCCCATACCTCGACCGTCTGGCAATCTTTGTTCTTGATGATCCCCCTCACGATCGCGGGACGGCCGACTTTCTTTATGACGTCTGCCTTGGACATCCCCTTCGAAGCCTTCTCGAACGCCTCGTCCGTCCTGACGGTCGCGCAGCCGCTCAATACCAGACAACCTATTGCTAGCGTTACCATTATCCTGTTAAACATTTCCGCCTCCAATAAAATGATACTCCTATGGCAGGGCCCGGTCAATCTTAACGTTTTTTCGTTCCTTTTATATCTATCCTTATCGGCACCCCTGTAAAATCGCGGTATCTCCTGAAAAAATTCTCTACATACCTTTTCAGGTTTTCGCCGAGCGCCCTGGCGCTCCTGACGCCCAGGACAAAACTGGGCGGTTTAACGCCCTCCTGGATCAGGTATAAAAACTTTATCCTTTTGGTCCTTATCTCAGCGGCGCCATTCAGCGACTTGAGGAGCCCGGCAAGTTCGTCGGGCGCCATGGCCGTTTTAAACCTCTCATAGGACGCCCATATGGCATCCAGGCTGGCAAGGACATTTCTTCTCGTCTTGCATGACATGAATATGACCGGGAAATTCCTTATGAGGTTCATCTTCTTTACAAGCATATCGCTATACTTGGACATCTCGACACTTTCCGTGAGATCCCATTTATTTACCGCTATGACGAGCGCCCGGCCCTCATCGATAATAAAGTTGATGATGCGCTGATCGTCCTCCCTTAATCCGTCAAAACCGTCGAGCAGCACCAACGCTACGTCGGAGCGCTTTATCGCCTCTTTCGAGCGTACGCCTCCATAAAAATCCGCCGACTCATGTATCCTGGCGTTATGCCTTATGCCCGCCGTATCTATGAGCACATAGTCCCTGCCCTTATAGTTAAAATCGGTATCGACGGCGTCCCGCGTGGTCCCGGCAACCGGATGGACGATGACCCGGTCTTCCATGAAAACGGAATTCAGGTAAGAGGATTTACCGACGTTCGGCCGCCCGACTATGGCTACATTGACGGATGCGCCATTTTCGACGGGGGCGCTCCTCCCCAGGTGTTTCGACACATCATCGAGCAATCGTTCGATGCCAGTGCCGTTCGTTGCTGAAACGGCATATGGTTCGCCGAGGCCCAGTTCAAAGAATTCCGCCGCATTGGCGGCCTTCGAGGCGTCATCGGCCTTGTTCACTATGAGGTATATCCTCTTCGATGTCTTCCTGAGACTCACCGAAAAATCTATATCCTGCGGCATTATGCCGACGGCGGCGTCCGTGACAAAAAATATGATATCCGCTTCTTTGATCGCGGCATTAAGCTGCTTCATAACGAGCGCAACCATATCGCCGCGGCCTGAGGGCTCAAATCCGCCGGTATCCACGATCGTGAAGGCCTTGGCCTTCCATCTGATGTCCGCGTAGAGCCTGTCGCGAGTGGTGCCGGAGGCAGGTTCCACTATGGCCTTCCGCGAGCCGGCTATCCTGTTAAATAAAGAGGACTTCCCGACATTGGGCCTGCCGACTATGACTATTTTGGGATGTATCGCTTTTGCCATCTTGTGGTCCTTCCTGTCAAAGCAGTATCTCCGGATTCCCCATGAATATGATATAATATAAACGGGCATAATGCAATCCGCAAGAGGTCGAAGATGAAGAGATGTGAAAAGAGAGATATAATGTACAGGCAGTGGGGCTGCTCTTCTCCCAGGGCAGCCATGCTCATGGTCCACGGGCTCGGAGGCCACAGCAATAACTGGGAGTTCGTGGCAAAGTTCCTGATGGAGCATGGCATCACCTCCTACTCAATAGAGCTGAAGGGGTTCGGGCAAACGGAAGGGGTAAAAGGGCATATAGACTCCCTGAACACCTATATAAAGGATGTCAGGCGCCTCTACAATATCATAAAGAGAGAGCACAGAAGGCTCCCCGTCTTCATCGCTGGTGAGAGCATGGGAGGCCTCATAGGTTTTCTCACAGTCATCAAAAGGCCGCAGCTCTTCAGGGGCCTCATATGCGTATCCCCCGGCTTCAAGTCGAGCCTCAGGTTCTCGCTAATGGAATATCTCAGGATGGTCTCGGCGCGTTTATACAACCCCAAAAAACAGTTCCGCATGCCCTTCACTAACGAGATGTGCTCTCGCGATCCAGAGTGCCTGAAGATAATGGCGGACGATAAGCTCGAACACAGATGGGCTACGCCGAAGCTGCTGCACAGCATCCTTCTGGGCCAGATATCGAGCAGGCTGTTCAAGCACAAGGTAAAGACAGACACGCTCTTCCTGCTTGCCGGGGCCGACACGTTCGTATGCTCCAAATCCAGCAGGAAAATATTCGACGGGATAAAGTTCGAGCACAAGCATATAATCGAGTATCCGGAGATGCGCCACAGCCTCACCATGGAGCTCGGAAGAGAGCAGGTCTTTCAGGACCTCCTCAAGTGGCTGGAAAAACGGATCTGACCATCAGTCGCGGGGATGCATCATGATCGATGCGATGGTAAAGAACGTCCTTCAGAACATCACCATCAACGACATCCTGGAGGCGATCAATAAGAAGTTCGGCAACAAGACGGCGCTCAGGATAAAGAACGAGGACGGTTCCTTCAGGGAGATCTCTTTCGTAAAGCTGGGCCGCAGGGTAGTCAGCATCTCCTCCGTCCTGATAAACCTCGGCATACAAAAGCTCGACAGGGTCGCGATATTCTCCGAGAACAGGCCCGAATGGGCTGCCGCCTACTTCGGCATCATATCGTCTGGCGGCGTCATCCTCCCCATAGACGTAAAGCTTTCCGACAACGAGGTCTCGTTCATACTCAACGATTCCCAGGCGAAATGCATATTCGTAAGCAGTAAATATCTCGGGACGATCACCCGCCTGAAAGCAAGCCTGCCGCACCTCAAGAATATAATACTTTTCGACAAGAGCCAGCGCACGGATGTGATACAACTTCACAAGTTGAGGCCCCACCGCGGAAAAGAGAGGCAGCGCCAGGCCTACCCGGAAGATACGGCACTCATAGTCTACACCTCCGGCACGACAGGCCTGGCCAAGGGCGTCGAGTTGAGCTACAAGAACTTGCTATTCCAAGTCCTTGAGTTCAGCGAGATAATACACTGCACCCCTAAGGAGCATCTCCTCTCAGTCCTGCCGCTGAGCCACATGCTGGAGATAACGGGCGGCCTCATAGCTCCGCTTTACGCCGGTTCATGTGTCACCTATTGCGATACCCTTAAGACGAGCACGCTGCTTCCTTTGATGAGAGAGACAGGAACGACGGCTATGATCTGCGTGCCTCTCGTCCTCACTCTTATCCATTCCGGCATAATGAAGAAAGCCGCGAAGCTCGCTCCTTTCAGGCAAAAGGCCTTCAAAGCATTCTTATCGATATCGGCCTTTTTGCTCAGATTCAATATAAGAATAGGCAGGCTCTTATTCCGCCAGGTGCATAAGGAGTTCGGGGGACAGTTGCATGCTTTCATCAGCGGGGGCGCGCCTCTCGACATCGACGTCGAGATGGGCTTGAACGTCTTCGGCTTCAGGATCCTGCAGGGATACGGCCTCACCGAAACGGCTCCGGTCATATCGGTCAATACCTTAAGGCACAACAGGTTCGGCTCTGTAGGAAGGCCTTTGCCGGGCGTCGAGGTGATGATACTGAAAGAAAAGAGCGCTGATACCGAAGGGGAGGTGCTGACCCGCGGGCCACACGTGATGAAAGGATATTTCAGGAATCCTGAAAAGACCGCGCAAGTGATAAAGGACGGATGGTTCCATACGGGTGACCTGGGTTATCTCGATAAGGATGGATTTCTTTATATATCGGGCAGGAAGAAGAATATGATAGTCCTGGGCGGAGGCAAGAAAGTATTCCCCGAGGAGGTCGAGAGCGTGATGGCCCATAGCCCATACATAAAAGAGATATGCGTGCTGGCCAGGACCGCCGAGAGGGGCTTGCGAAAAGGGCACGAAGAGGTCTATGCCGTCATCGTGCCCAATCTCGAACTCTTCGAAGCGGAAAAGATAACCGCAAAAGAAGAGATAAGGGGCGGGCTGTCTTCCGAGATAGCACGGCTGAGCAAAGATCTGGCCCCCTACAAAAGGATAATGGGTTTCGAGATATCGTATGAGGAACTGCCGAAGACGGTCACGAAAAAGGTAAGGAGGGACGTCGTGGCCGGAATGGCGGGTCCGAGGTAGCGATACCGGTTTTCATACTACCTGAGTTGTCCTGAACGAAAAGGCCCGCCATGAAAATGACGGGCCTTTTTTGATCGGAGGTGCCTTAACTGCTATAAAACGCTATCTTTTGCGGATCTGCCGGAAAGGAAGACTTCGCTTCGCGTTCCCTTTTAGCGGCCGCTATCTTTGCGCTTTGAAAAGCACTCCTTGCAATACACCGGACGGTCGTCCCTGGGCTTGAAGGGGACTTCGCATTCTTTCTTGCACTCTGCGCAAGTCGCCTTGTGCATCTCCCTCGGAGCTCCGCCGTATCCACCGCCGCCACCACCCTGATATGCCATGCTACTACCTCCTTTTTGGGCCTTTTTTATTGGCCCTGAACTTCCTGATCACGGGAGACTTCACTATTAATAGGGGCCTCTCCCTGGTCCCCTGCAAGCTTTGTGTTTTTTTTATCCAGCTTGCGCTGCAGCTTCTCTTCTTTTTTCTTCTTCTTTTTCAATTCTCTCTGATACTTTTGATATGAATAATTGTCTCTTGCCAACGCGAGCTCCTTCTATTCCGGGTCCATCCCGGATGGGCATCTGAGCGAATACCAACGCCCTGTGAGTTCGTATTGTACCTCGGAAGAGGCAAAGTTTCAAGCTAAATCCGTCCGCTTATTTACCGGCCGCCCCCAGCGTATTTTTCAGCTCATCGATCTTTTTTAGCACAAGCGCGCCCTCCTCCGGAGGGCAGAGCTTGAGATACTTCTCAAAATATTCGACCGCTTCCCTGTATTTTTCGGGATATTTCGAAAAGATGATAGCGATATTTTTATAGGCCCCTCCTTCTTTCGGATCCAGCTCAAGGACTTTTTTGAATTCCGCTACGGCGCTCTCGTCATCGCCGACCAGGCTGTAAAGTACCCCCAGATTGTTATGAAGCCCGGGGTTCTTCCCGTCAACTTCGATAGCTTTCCTGGCTTCGCCGATCGCAAGGTTGTATTTCCCTTCGGAGGCAAGCTTGTTTATATTTTCAACATAGGCATCGGCGGGGCTCGGCGCGGGCATCCCGGCGAGTTTTTCCAGGTTCCGCCGTATCTCCTGAGAATTTGGATCTACGGCAAGGCCTCTCTCCCATATCTCCTTTGCCTTATCGTAGCGCTGTTTCCTGGCATACACCACGCCCAGATTGTTATATGCCGCTATATTCCTGTTATCCAGCTGGATGGAGGTTTCATACAGGCCGATCGCCTCGTCCAGCCGGCCGGCGCTGTCGAGCGCCTGCGCGAATACCATATGCGCTATGCCCGGCCTCGGGCTTGCTGTAGCGGCCTTCTTGAAATAAGCGCGGGCGCTCTCGAGATCGCCGGTACGGACAAGCGCTGCGGCCATGCCCGCGAGCGCCTCGAAATAGTCCGGATCCCTGCCGAGGACCTTTTTGAATTCAGCGATAGCCTCCCCGTACTTCTTTTCATCGAGATAGCGGCAGCCGAGATTGAGGTGAGAGCGCGGATTGACGCGGTCATACCTGGCGATATACGAAAATAGCGCCTTCTCGTCCTTCCAATACCGGTTGATATAGACGGTGACTGCGCCGTACATCGCCACGAGGACGAGGAGCGCGGCCGACACCGCCCTCTTCCATCCCTTCGCGGTCGCGGGCAGGAACGTCATGCCGTATGCCGGCAGGAAGAGCGCGCCGAAGAAAGGTATATAGAGCCAGTGTTCCGAGATAGGAGCGTTCAGCGGGACGATGATATTGAGGGACGGGAAGAGCATGACGAAAAAGAAGGCGAGGCCTGCTGCTACCCTCTTTTCGCGACCGAAATATTTAACGTACAACGCTATGAGCGCGGCCAGTATGATGATCGAAAAGAGGACGGCGGGGTCTGTCAGGCTTGCCGGTATCGGGACATCCCTGTCCATCCTGAGATCTGAAGGCAGGACGATCATCCGCAGGTACGTGACGAGGACGACGGGAAGAAGGAAAAGCCGCCTGTCAAGGCCCGGCGGGTTCACGGCCTGCGAAGCCATCGGCGCGAATTTTAATACTGTAAGCCTCAACACAAGATAAGCGGCGCCTGCGAAAAAGAGCGCGACGAAGAGGATCTTTTCCCTCGCGGTGAGGCGGCGTGCGGGGCCGAGCGCCAGCCTGTAGAAGAATAGCGCGGCGACGGGAAAGACGACGCATAGCTCTTTTGTCAGTAGCGAAAGCGCGTACAGGATCATTACGGCAGCGCCGTCTGAAAAGCGCGCCGTCTCTTTAAAGCGGGCGAGGAATACACAGGAAGCGAGCATGAAGAAAAGCGCGAGGAGGTCTGCCCTGCCGGCTATGTAGGCGACCGCCGAGGTGTTGAGCGGATGGACGACGAAGAAGAGCGCGGCAAAGAAGCAGGCGGCCTTATCGCGAAAAACTATTAAGAGCAGGAAAAAGATGAGGATGCCGTTCAGCGCATGGATGATTATATTGCCTATCCTGAACGGTTGAGGATGAGGCCCCCACAGCCTGTATTCGAGCATGTATGAAAAGGTCTGCAGAGGACGGTAAAAATTGCTCCGCTCGACGAAGTAGATGAGGTCATGCGTGAAAGCCGTCTTGACGCTCCGGAGGCCGAACGCTTTGACGTCGGGGTTGTTTAGGATGAGGTTCTTGTCATCCCAGACAAAATCGTTCGAGACGGAATTCCAGTAGACGGCGAACGACGCCAGGAGCAAAAGGGCGGCGCATATCAACACCTGCTTACGGGAGAGAATTGATGGTGTCTTGATAACAGATCCGTTATCTACGGCATGCCGTCTCATCGTCCGGACTTTTTGGAAGGCCTCAATTAAATTTATACCCTATCCCGGCGCCTATCACTTCCCCTGCTGCCGTTATCTTCGTTCCGACGCCGGTCTGGCTATTGATATCGCCTGCGCCGTTATCCGCTATCGCGTTAAAAAAGTGGTGCTCCCATACAAAATCGAGCGACAGGTCTTTCGTAATATAATACGAGAATCCCGTCGTGAGATGATGCTCCGGTATCACGGGCAGGAGAGCGTTCGCGAAGACAACATGAGGCTGAATAGGGGATTTCCCGTAATTATAACCGACCCGCAATTTCAGCCTGTCCTTGAACAATGTGCATTCTCCGCCGGTCGCGAATACCCATTGGTCCTGCCACCCGAAACCGCCGCTTGGGGGCTTCAACCTCGCAAGCTTTACGTCGGTCCAGTTAATATACCGGGTATCGAATGTAAATTCAAACTGCTTTATGGGCTTGAATGAAAGGCCCGCGTTTATTACGGGCGGCTCATCGATATAAGGAAGGCAGTCTTTGTACTTATAATGATGCCCCATCCACCCGTGGCTTTCATAAGATGCGCCCAGGCTGAGCATTTCGTTAAACTGGTATAGAAGCCCGAGGGTAAAGCCCGCGCCGGGCGCGAAATCCCACTTCCCCGAACCTGCCGTCTCCTGCAAATTAGGATCTCCGGTCCTGACCAGGTCCGCTTTTAACCCCTGAATGGCTATATTAGCGGTAGCGCCGAAAGAGAGCTTGTCGTTGAACGCGACGGCTATGCCCGGAGCAATTCTCATGGCCCGCAGATCGACCATCTTGTCATAAACGCCGACTCCATAGCCAAGAGGCATAGGTCTGTTGTTAAGCCTTGAGGAGGGATAATCTACCGCTACCCCGGACATCGTGAATACACCGATGCCTACTGACACAGGATATTTGTCCGTTCCAGGGATGCGGTAACTTACGCCGGCATTGCCTCCCGGAAGATAAGTGACCGTGCTCTTTTGTATCGTTCCAATGTTCGGAAGAGGAAAAGGAAGCGAAGGTGGCACTGCGACGCCTTCCGTATGCATGCTTACATCGTGCGGTATGATATTCTCATATTCCGCGTCCACCCTATTCCCTATCCGCACAAGGCCGGCAGGGTTCCTGACCAGGCACGACGTATCCTCGGCTGAGGCGGTGGTGGCGCCGGCCATGGCCGCATCTCTCGAGCTGAAGCCCAGCATGCGCGTCCCGTTGCCGGCGTAGGCGCAGTCATTTGAGACAATAAATACCGCGATCGTTGCTACTAAAATCAGGATAAGTGCTTTATGCCTTTTCACCATGTCTCTCCTTCTATATATTAAATAACGCCATTTTATCGTTGCTGAAAGGCCATGTCAATACAAACTATAATTTATAAAGCTCTTTCATGCGTCATATGAGCGCCATCGCGATAGTAAGGGCGGCTGACAGGACTTGTCCGGCGATCGCCACGGCCTTGTCGGTAATATCCCGCTTCTTCAGCTCCCTTACGACCGCGCCTATCGCGGTCAGATATACTATTCTTTCCGCATTCTGTATCTCTGTCAGCTCCGGCGCGCACTCCGCGTAATAGGCGTTGGCCTTTGGAACGATGCAATCGTATAGTTTTATCAGGTCCCCATCTTCCCATGAAGAGAGGTTCACCTTATCATATTTTATGTCGAATAGGCCTGAATTCTTTACGTATTGCGACTTCCTCTTGGCGAGAAGCTTCTGATACTCTTCCAGCGCTACGCTCCTGGCTATGCCGTCTTCCCAGCATTCATGTTTTACGTTATAGATAAGGGCGACCGTTTTAAGCGCGCGCTCGTCGTCAAGATCCTTGAACTCTTTGAACTCTTTGCCTTCCACCTTATACGCGCTCGGGTAGCGCATGGTGGCGCATCCGGACACAAAAGCGCACAGGCATAACATCAAAACCGTCGATCTCAATGGGTATCGCATGCCATTACCTGGAAAGCGGCTATCCGGACAACGTCAACTTATCGAGGCCTCGCGCCTTTGCCTTAGCTATGCTTTCAACGGCTCGGCGCATGTCCGGAAGCGGCAGGACCTCTTTAGTCCCCTGGCATTGAGGGCAGGCCAATCCGCCGTTCTGCAGCACCAGATATTGCACTTTGCATCTTTTGCAATACGGCGCCTCCTCAACCCATACGGTATGCAGTATCGAGGGCCTTACGAGCCAGACCACCTCTCCGTAATCATAAAAATACGACTTGAACCCCTTATGATGGTAGCTGAACCTGTAGCCGAGAAAGAAACCCAAAAATAATAATATGAAGAGCAGGCCCCATAGCGTTTGGAGGTTTGTATTTAAAAAGCCGATTATCTTTTGGAAATAGACCAGGATATTCAGGAGGCTCGCCGCTATAAGAACGACTAGAAGAATCAGCCGCGTTCTGTCCTTGACAGCGTCGCTGAATATATTGACTAAGGATCGCCTCGTCTCAGCCATCTGCAGATCTCCGGTATCCCCTGGTTACTTCTTTATCTTCGTGATCTTCGCCCCTTCGAGCGTCAAGTTGTACATCAGGCCCTTCTGATCAAAGACGAATGCGATGATCGGCCTGTTGATGCTCGATGAATCGATGGCTCCGCCTGCGCCGATCGCTATGACCGCCACGGACGCGTCCACGCCCACTTTCCACCCCGAGCTCTCGCGGAACGCGCTCAGCGCATCGGGCTGCATGAACGCCATGATTATCGTCTTCTTCTGGATGCCGAGCTGGAAGCCTATCGATGCGGCGGCCGTATTGTAATAATCGACGGTCCTGCCGCTAATTAGCAGGGCGCCTTCGCCGTATTCCGCGCCCAAGCCTATCCCGCCCTTAAATACCGCGGGGAACACAAGGATACCTTTGGCCTTATTCAGCACGTCCCTCGATCCGGTAACGCGCTCGAAAGTCTTTATCGCTTCCTGCACTCCGATATCTATCTCCTTGGCGGTCGTAGCCGCGGCATTTCCGACTGAAACCACTGCAACGCCCATCGCGACGATAAGCGCCAATGACATAAACCTGACTCTTTTCATATGCCCTTCTCTCCTTTCCTTATATTGCTCACCGATCGCACGGTCATCACACGCTATCTCGCAAGCGGCTGCCCCTTCTGCCGCCACTCGTCGAGTCCGCCTTTATACGCCAGCACCTTGTAGCCGTAGCCCTTGAGCTTTTTCGCCGCCTCGGCGCTGTACGGGCAACGGAGATCGAGGCAGTAGACGACGACGTTCGAGCCCATCGGTATCTTATTGACAGAGTTGTAGAAGTTTATATTTTTTACAGGGAACGAGATGGCACCGGGGATATGGCCGGTATTATAGTCGTCGGACGAAAGCACGTCTACGAGGACATATTTATCGTTCGAGTTGCACAGCCTCATGAACTGTTCGTAAGTCATCTGCTTTACCCCGTCTATCGCCACCGCCTCACCATAGATCTTGTCGAATTCGCAGGACACCGCCGGCTTTGCGCTTCCCTGCGGCTCCTTTTCGCGCGTAACGGTCATCCCCTCTATCACCACCCTGTCTCGGCCGAGCGCCTTTTCGCCCGCCGCAGCTACCCCGGACTTTTGGAATGTGCCGCAGCCGTCCTCGTTGAAAACATCTGCGACCATCCCCGTGACTGCGCCGTCGGCGCCGGTGCTGAAGGTGACGAACCCGACATCCTCCTTGACGCCGAAGTACTTCCAGGATCCGAGGAACTTATTCGAGTCCCAGTGGCGCAGATCGGCCTGGAGCTTCTTCGGCCCTACTGTCAGGATTAAGAAGTCGTCTTTTTTTGTGACGACGGCGCTTCCGTAGATGTCGTTTGAATAGTCGCCGGTGTATCTGTCGAGCGCCATCGCCGGTTTAGGCGCTGCCGGCTCTTTCGGCTCCTCCAGCTTCGCCTTCTCGACCGCCTTCTTCGCCTTATCGAGAGCCGTAGCGGACCAATCGCGCTTTGGATTGCCGAAATATATGTCGAAGAAACGCCATGCCAGCGATTCCGGAAGCTCGCTTTCGATCAGGTTCGACAGGACGACGATGCCGAGCTTCGCCTGTGGGACGAAGGCGATCATCGTCTTTGAACCGGAGGTGCCGCCGTTATGCCATGTTATAGGGTAGGGATCCGCTTCCCTGTGGACCCAGCCGAGGCAATAGTACTGTATAGGGTCCGTGGAACCCGCGATCACGGTCTTGGGGAGGTGCATGAATTTGACGCTCTGGTCCTTTATGATCCTCTCTGTCTTGAATAAGCCGCTCTGCGCCTGCATGCGCAGCCACTTCGAGACGTCCTTTACGTTCGCGTTGATGCCGCCGGCAGGCCCGTAAGTATAGGTCCAGTCGATATAAGGCCAGTCCATGGGAAGGACGACGATCTTGCCGTCGACGTCGTGATGGAGGCTAGCGACATCCTCGCCCCGGGTGAACGACTTCAAGTCGCTGGAGCTTGCGTTCATGCCGAGAGGCCTGAAGATGCGCTCTTTGATATTCTCTTCCCAGGTCTTGCCGGTGATCTTTTCGGCGATCTTGGCGGCAACGAGCCACAGGTTGTTCTGGTAGGCGTAGGCCGACCGGAAACTCGTGGCCGGCTTCACGTAGCGGAGCGAGTCGATCACGCGATCCCTGCCGAAACCCATCATCACGAGCGAGTCGATGGCATGAGGCGCCATGCCGCTGCGCTGCGCCATCAGGTCGGTAACCATGAATTCACCTGTGACCCACGGGTCGTACATCTTGAAATCGTCGAGGTAGGCCGTGACCTTATCGTCCCATTTGAGTTTGCCCTCATCCACGAGGGTGGCGATGAGCGCCGCAGTGAAGGCCTTTGAGGTAGAGCCGATCTGGAATACTGTATCGGTGGTTACGGGGGCGTCCTTGCCGAGCTCCTTTACGCCGAAGGCCTTCTGGTAGATGACGTTGTCGACGCGGACGATGGCGATGGCCATGCCGGGCACTTTCCAGTCTGCCATGGCTTTTACTGCGTAAGCCTCGAAGTCGGCCAGTTTCGAGGCAAGTTTCTCTTCTTCGGATTGTTTCGTCTTGACAACGGCCGCCGCTTTTACGGGTGCCGTTTTAGAAGGGCTCTTCTTCTGCGCTGCGCCTGCGAGTTTCGCAGGCTGGATCAACATGGCAAGCGCGACCAGCGCAATGACGATCGATCTGTATATCATAGGCTTTTATTATATCACAAAAAGACAAAAAGGGGCCATCCTACAAGGCAAAATGGGGACGGTTCTAATTTTTCAGTGGAAATTCAAAGAGAAAATTAGAACCGTCCCCATTCTTTTCTTCTCGCAAGACGGATTAGATCACGCCGTGCGGAGAGTCCTTGCCGCCCTTATCGCCGCGTCCCGGGCCCTTCCTGCCGCCGCGTTCCTCCCTGAGCGTCTTCATCTTGTTGATCTGCTCGGCCGTCAGGACCTTCTTCATGGCCAGGACTTTATCGACCTTTGCCTGCAGCTGCTGGCCTGTCAGGTCCCTGATCTGGCCGATTAGGCTATTGACCTGCGCCATGTCAGGCGTCGGCTTGTCGAGCTCCTCCCTGAGCGCCTTTCTCGCGGAGTTGATCTTCTCTCTAACGTCCTTCGTCTTCGCGCCAAACTCCTCGCGCTGCTTGTCGAGCTCGGTCTTCTGCTGGGGCGTGAGCTGTAACTCTGCTGTCATCTTTTTGAAGTACGCCTCCTTATCGCCCTTGCCTTCGGCGCCCTTCCACCCCTCCCCGGCATAAGCACTCGAGATCGTCAGCACCATTGCCGCTACGATCGCTACCGCCAATACTTTACTCATCTTCGTCTTCATTGCCATCACCCCCCTTTACTACCTTAGACAAAAACGGTGCCGGAAAAGTTCCCCTATAAAATATTTTCAACGCCTGTATTTATATCTGTATCGAATACCCCGTTGCCGTTGGCTTCGGCAAGATCGAGGCTCGTCATGAAGTCCATCTGCTCGTTCAGGTACTCGTACGCGCCGTACTTATTAGTAGCCGGGCGCGCCATGATGACGGCGATGATGATGGCCGCGGTTGCGGCGAACGCGATGGCCGGCTTCGGTATCTTCAAAAGCGGCGAGAACACCCGTCTTAAGAGGCCTGCCGTATTTAAGAGGAGGCCGGGTTCTTCTGCGGCGCCTGCGGCGATCCGGCGCTTCACGCGCTCCCATATATAGGAAGGCGCCTCTTCTGCCTGTGCCAGCCTGAACGGCTCGGACGCCCTTTTAAGGGCTTCGCGCTGGAACTGGCGACATGACGCGCAGGAGCTCACGTGGGCGTCTACCTCGCGCCGGCCCTTTTCGTCGAGCTCTTTGTCCATGTGGTCTGTCAGTATCAACTCCTGTATGCGTTCGCATCTCATGGCGCTCACCCCTTTCTTCCGAGCGCGAGGAGCTTCTCCCGCGCCCTTCTCAGCCTGGAACGGACCGTGTTTATATTTATATGAAGAGTATCTGCTATCGTTTTATAATCCAGCTCTTCTATCTCGCGCAGCACGATGCAGGCGCGCTGGTCAGGGTCCAGTGATTCCAGCAAAGATGCTATCTTTCTTTCGGCGTCCTGCTTTTGAAGCTCGTCTCCTGTAGCATCCGGCGCCGCAACGTCATGGAGCGCCGGGTCGTATCCGACATTGCCCTTCTCGTGCCGGCCGCGCTGTTTGCAATGATTGAGCGCGGTGTTGGCGGCTATCCGGTAGACCCATGTCCTGAAGAGCGAACGGAACCCGAAATTCCCGAGGCTCTTATACACCTTGACGAATACGTCCTGCGTCACCTCGTCAGCGTCATTCCTGTTATTCGTTATCCGCAGAGCGACATTATAGACGAATCCGGAGGTGGCTCTGTATATCTCTTCAAAGGCCGCCATGTCGCCATTTACGGCTCTGGTCACAAGCTCATTCGATATGTCGGACATATGGAACTCCACTGGCTTAGCCCGTAGTATACGCCTATTGACTCAGGTGTGACATCCACCGAAGGCGGATCGCGCCTCTACTCTTTTAGACAATGGAGGAAGCCGGAAAGTTCCATTAAAGGAGAATGATTTTCGCGAGGACGCCGCCATCTTCAGCCCATTGCGCAGGTGCCGCCGCCGGACTTGGTCTTGTATAGCTTCCTGTTATACGGCAGCTTCATGAGGAGCATCCCTGTCAGGCAGTTGTCGGTGACTCCGGCGTAGATGAGGCCGCAGCCGACAAATATGGTGATGGCGATGAATGCCGCGTGCACATATACCGCCATCGCAAGGCCGAAGAGGATGAGCGAGCCTGCTATGATCCGCACCTGCCGCTCGATCGATATGCCGCCAACACCTTTTTCTACAGGAACCTTCTCTTTCTGCCAACGCATCATGCCGCCGTCGAGGACCTTCACGTCCTTTATGCCGGACTGGATGAGCATGTCTGCCGCCATCGCGGAGCGGTTTCCGGTGCGGCATAGGACCACATAAGCGTCGCCGGTCTTGCCCAGCTCATCCAGCTTTGCGGCCACCATGTCCATGGGCACATTGAGCGCGCCTTTTATATGGGCCTCGTTGTACTCAAGCGCGCTGCGGACATCGAGCAGTTTATAGCGGCTATCTCCGGCAAGAAGCGCCTGCACGTCTTTCGGCGATATCATCTCCAGTCGGGCCGCTTCACCCTTGCGGTTTACGCGGACGATATTGTCCATATTAAAAGGCTTCGCCAGCACCTTTGAGCGAAGGTTCCTGACAAACGCGTCCTTGTCCGCTTCCTTTAAAAATGGGTTCGCGCTCTTCTCCTTACCCAGAGTCGACGAGCGGCTCTCGTGGTAGTCGTGCGCGGGATAAACGATCGTCTTGTCGGGCAGGGCTTTCAGGCGCTGGAGCGTGTCGAACATCGACTCAGGCGAGCCGTTCTGGAAGTCGGTCCTGCCGACCGAGCCTATCAGGAGAACGTCGCCTGTAAAGAGCGTGCCGTCACCGTAAAGGCTGATAGCGTCGTCGGTGTGGCCGGGCGAAGAAAGGACCTTGAAACTGCTTTGGCCGACAGTTATCTCGTCGCCTTCCTTGACGCGCCTGTCCGCCACATCGGAAACGGCCTTCTCGTGCATCAAAACGGTCGCCTTGTGCTCTTTCTTAAGGATGGCAGCCAGCGAGAAGTGGTCGGCGTGAGTGTGGGTGTCGATTATGCTCTTCAGCGCGAGGCTCTTCTTCTTCAGATAAGCGGCGTATTCATCAAATAGGCTTATGTGAGGGTCGATGACGACCGCTTCCGTGCCTGAGCTTACTATATAAGAGTAGCAGCTGCCTGCAATGAATTGCTTTATCATGCCCGAGCCTCCTCCATCTTTTCGGCGATGCGGCCGAAGAATGAAGACATCTTTTCGGCGACGATGCCGCGTTCCTGGTCGACCGTGATGACGTGGTATGAATTGTAGAGGAAGACCATCTCCTTCATCTCGGACCTGACCCTGTCATAGATATATTTCGAGTTCTTCACGCTCGTCATGTCGTCATCCTTGGCCTGTATGAGCTGGACGGGTGTCTTTATGCGGCCGAGCCTTTTGCTTAGATGCCTGACGAGAAGCTTCAGCTGGTACAATTGGGTCACGGGATAGAACGGATAGCCGTATTGCGCCACGTTCTCCATGCGGTCGAGGGTGGCGAGCGAATAATATCTATGCACGCGGTTCTGTATCGCCTCGTTCCTGATGCCGTAAGGCGGCTCTTCCTTGAAATAGAAGAAGTTCTTGAGCGGCGTGCAGGCCAGCGGCATGAAAAATTTCGCGCCCGGCGTGTTCCAGCCGTCGTAGAATAGTGTCGGCGCAAGGCAAGTCACGCCGGCTATCCTGTCCTTGAATTCATCCGCAAGGAGGAGCGCCAGGAGCGCGCCCATGGAAAGGCCGGCTACGAATACGGGCCCTTCGCCCTCCAGGGCCTTCCTGGCCGCGGCAGCGTCGCGGACCGATCTGTAAAGATCCTGCCACCGCGTCTTCTTGAGTACCGACAATGGACCGCCGTGATTCGCGAGGCGGGGGCAGACTACCGTATACCCTTTTTTGTTCAGGTAGTTCGCCAGGAAACGCATTTCGTTCGGCGTGCCGGTGAGGCCGTGTATGAGGATGACGCTCGAGCCGGTATCGCCTTCCAGGCAAAATCCGTTATCGGTTGAGCCGTTCCCGGCCGGCTGCTGCTTGCGGAGACTTTCGAGATCCAGTGTAAATATGACAGACATAGGCTATGCGGGATATACTAAAGGTAATGAGACGGTGAATGTGGAACCTTTGCCGGGCTTTGACTCCACGGCGATCTCGCCCTTATGCACTTCTGAGACCGACTTCGCTATGCTCAATCCGAGGCCGAAGCTGCCGCTCGATACGCGGGATTTGTTCACCTGGTAGAACCTGTCGAATATATACGGCAATTCGCTCTCCTCCATGCCGATACCGTTATCGTTCACGATGACCACGGCGTGCCTGCCCTTCTTGCGCGCCGATACCGTGACGCTGCCTCTTCTGTTCGTGTACTTGACGGCATTGTCGAGCAGGTTGGCAAATAGCGCCCTGAGCTGGCGCTCATCGCCGTCGATCACTATCGCCTCTTTCAGGACGGAAGAGAGGACGATCTCTTTCTTAAGCGCCTCCGGTCTGACGTTCTCCAGGGCTTTCTCAAGAAGCGGCGGCAGCTTCACTTTCCTTATCTCAAGCGCCATGCGGTTGTTGTCGAACTTTGCGAGCGTCTCGAGCTCTTCTATGACACGCTCGAACCTTTTCATCTCTTCAAGGCCGCGGCCGACGAGCGCCGCGTAATCCTGGGGTGAAATCGAGCCGTCCTTAGCGGCCTCGAACTCTTTCTTCAGGGCGGTAAGAGGCGTCTTCAGCTCGGAGGAGATATCCTGTATGAAGCTCTGCTGTGACGAGAATGACCTGTCGAGCCTCTCTATCATCTCGTTGAAGGTATCGGCAAGCCGCCGTATCTCGTCTTTGGTATCGGGAAGGTGTATCTTCAGTTTCAGGTTTTCCGCGGTCGTCTGCTTCAGGGTATTTATCATCTGGTCGACGGGCTTGAGCGTCAGCCTGACCAGGATCACGCCCGGCAGGCCGGCAAGGACGACCGTTAACGGGAGCAACAGGAAGAGCGCCCAGAAAAGGTTCTTTGACGCAAGCGCTATCAGGCTCGCGGGGCCCGTGACCTGCACTATATATCCGACTTCGCCGCGCAAGGCATCCGTAACGGGTTTTGAATAGATCCTGAACTTGACCTTCTTACCGTCAGCGGTCTCGCCTTTCAGCGTGCTGAAATCGTCTTCACCGGCCAGGAGATCGGCCATGTCGTCTTTATCGAGCGGCTCCAGCTGTGGCATATTCTTCGATGCGACGACTGCCTCCCCTTTCCTGTCCAGGATCCTGACGAAGATGCTCATGAGCTCCGGATCCTTGCGCTTCTCCTCTACCCAGTTGGCGGCGATCTTCGCGAAGCCGTTCAGCGTAGTATCCTCATGCTGCATATCCATCTCCTTCGCGCCCCAATAAGCGGTGATGGAATTATTGATACCCTCGGCCCTTGAGCTCAACAGGTCGTCCAGATTGGCATAGAGCAGCTTATTGAAGCTGCCATAGAGGATGGCGCTGAACGACAGGAGCGTCAGCGTCAGGAGCAGCATGTACCACAGCATCATTTTAAAACGTATTGAGCGGAAGAACATCTCGATCCTTTAGGCTATTTATCTCCCAGCCCGATCGCCGTCCACGGCCACTCTTCGTCGAAAGCGAGGCCCATCGTATCCTTCGGGTTCGGGAATGGGGCTGTGGCAAGGTCGTAGACGCCGTCCATCTCCCTGCTGAACCAATACCAGAGCGCCTTGCCGGCTCCCCAGTCGCACGCTTTGTTCCTCATGCCCTTAACCAATTGGCCGGGGACCTCCAGAAAGCCGAAGGCGGCGTTGCCCAGGCCCCTCGTTATCTTCTTTCCTATCGGGGTGATGGTGGCGTCGCCGAAGCTTGGATTGGTCAGGCTGTAGTGCATCCCTTCTTCCCAAGCGCATTCAGCGTCAAGCGGAATGCCTACGCCTTCATTGCTGGCCGGATCTGCCGCCCAGAAACCGGACATGTCGCCGAAACCGGAGAACGTCCTGCCGACAAAGTGCCACAAACCGGTAAATACGCCGACGCACGCCCCTCCGAAGCAGGCCTTCTTATATCCTTTAGATATCTGGGTAGGTATCTCGATCCAGCCGGTGAAGACATTTGTCACGCCGCGGGCGAACTTCTTGCCCATGCCGCCGATACACTCTTCGGTCTTGCAGGTCTCGGCTTTAGCCGCGGCGCACTTTGTGCAACCGCAGGTGCCGGCAAAACCTGCGCCGGATAAAGAGACGACCATAAAGACCACTGCGATGACGCCTATGACGCATTTCCTCATGACACCCTCCTGTTTTTTCACATTATAACACGCGAGATGAGCCACCACTAATTCTTCTTTTCCAGCTCCTCGGCGAGAGCTTTTAGGACGTCCTTGATCTTCGGCGGCTTCGTCGAATTAAGCGCCTGGGCCGCGCCTTCCTGCGCAGCACCATTCCCTTCGGTCGCTTTTTTCAAAAATCCGGAGACGACATCTCCGGCCGCCTCTATGGCGATCCTCTTTCCTATATATTTGGTATCCGGTATCACCTTAAAGGTGCCGCTACCGCCCTTGAAAGCTATGGGAAAAGTGACGAGCCCCTCGGCATCGGTGATAGCCTTCATCTGAGGGACGGCCATGAGCATGGCGCCCGAGATAGGCGCGGCAAAGCGTATCATGCCGCTGCCTGAAAGATCCCCGGTAAACGACATCTTCGCATTACCGCGCATGTCGGCATATTCCGATTGCAGTATCAGGTCCGGCACCATTATATAGCCGCCCTCGATCGTAAATGACTGGTTGAGCGGCTTAAGCACCGTGTATGAATCCACGAGCGCCTGCTTTGCCGGCGCAGCCACGCTCCCCTGAAGCGAGTTGACAAGGTTAGGAAATACCGTCAATGCGCCCACTGTCTGGCCAAGGACATTCGCGTTTATGATCATGCCGTTATCGAGCGAGATCTCACCTTTACCGACGAGGGTCCTCGACATCTCGGGCCACGCAGCGCCTTCCATCGTGCCGCTGAGCGAGATCCGCGCGTTACCGTCCAGGTTCTGCTTTACCGCGGCAACCTCGGTTAAAAACTTGTGGAACCCCTGGGCTTCGGCGGCCAGCCGAAATGTCGTCCGCGGCGAGGCGAAGAAATCGTCGATCGTAGCAGTCCCTTTCAGGACGCCGTTCACGAGCCGGCCCGCAAAAGACTTGAGAGTTACAGACGTGCCTTCGGCAGTAGCGTCAAGTTCTATGTCCTCGATAGGGACCCTGACCTGGCTGAGGACGAGCCTGCCGCCGGTTATGATAAGGTCTCCTGATAACTCCGAGACCTTGCCATCAGCCATCTGCAGTTTGCGGACTTTCGCCTTTATAACACCGGCGAGTCCTTCCTTAAGCCCTGTCTTCCCTATGGCAGGAAGCGCTTTTATGATATCGGCGTGGCCAAATGCGGCAAGATCCGCCTCCATCTGGAAATCTTTGAGGAAGGTCTTCCCTGTCAGGAATCCTCCTGCGGTCCCTGAGACGGCAAGGTCCTGCCGGTCAGACGCCAGTGCCATCTTCATATCAAAATTGACCGGCCCGGCAAGCGAGACGTTCCTTATATCGGCATCAAGCCGCTTTATAGTGATGTCTGCGGGTTCTTCACCCATCAGATCGACGAATCTGATGGTGCCGCCGCGTATGCCGATAAACCTGACGTTGACAACGAGAGCGGCCGGCGCACTAATGGCTTTGGTCGCAGCAAAGATCGCTTTCTTGTGATATCCGCCGAAGGTTATCTTACCATCCTTGGAGCGTACAAGATATATCTGCGGGCTGTCGATCGATATGGAGGAGACGTTGAATTTTCGCTGGACGAGCGGCATCAGTTCTAGCCCGGCTTCGGCGGCCTCGAACGAGAGGATGGATATCTCCTTCCCGTCTTCGGCGGCATACATCCTGAAGCCTTCAATCCCTAAAACTATGCGGCCCTTCCACGCGAGGGATAGGCGCCCTATCTCGACGCGGCAGCCGGTGATAGCCTGGAGCTGGGATATGAGCGCGGCCTTATAGGTATTGATATCGAATGTCGCGATGAATACGCCGATGATGACGGCGGCAATAACAGCGATAGCGATCGTTACAAGCAGGATCTTCTTCATATTACCCTCCTGATTCCGCAAGCACCAGGTCACCCCACCCCGTATCTCTGTTCCAGGAGGTCGCGCTGTATGGGGCCTGTTGCGGCACGCCGGCGATCGCGCCCGTATCCACGGCGATGCCTATGCCGTGTATGAACGGCGCGCCCTGGTCGTGGGCCTCGCTCACTAGGAAGCTCGTCTCGGGAAAGTCCGAGACGGTGATATAGTCTTTATCCTTGAAAAGTTTCCTGGTTGAGGCCTGTCCGTCTTTATCCACGGTGGTAAGGACGAAATATTTCGCTCCGGCCAGCCACGGCCTGAAAGTCACCGGCTTCTTCAAGGCGCCGTCCGGCGCCCGGACCGCGAACTCTCGGCGCGGCTCTCTCTTCTCCTGAAAATCATGAAGATCGTACGTGAGGGTTTCTGGCAGGTTCAGGTCCTGGTTCAGGGCCTTCCATGCGCCTCGCGTATCCTCGAGCGCCTTCGGCCGCTGCGAGTGGGGGTACGCCTCGATGCGCAGCTCGAACGAGCGGATCTTCGCGGGGTCGAGCGTGATCGTGGCGGCGTTCTCGGCCGCTATGCGGTCCGGGTAGCCGATATCGTCGAGGATCGCCGCGGAGAGCCTCTTTGAGTCGGGGTCGTTTACGAGGAGCGGCAGGCGGTTCAGGAATTCCACAAGGTCAGCGTTTGCGTTCCCGTCGGCGAACGCCTTCAGCCATCCCGGCTGCGCGGCGAGGGTCTTCCGGAAATCCGTCCTCGCGAGCGCCTCGGCAAGCTCTTTGAACCTTGCCGTAAACGCGCTCCATTTCGCCGTATCGACGGCGGCCAGCGTCGCTATAAAATATTTCTTCTCCGGCCCTGCCATGGCGCCGTCGCGGGCATACTCCTTAACGTATTCCTCGGGGATCCTCTTCGCCAATTTTCGGCTGTCCATGTCCGACTCTCCCGCCATCCTGAAGAGCCTCTCAGCCGGGAACCCGTTAAACGGCGTTTCGAGCTCTGAGACGACCAGATACGGCGCCAGGTCCTTAAGCTCGCCTATCGATTCGACATTGCCGGTCAGGCCTGCGTCGAAGAAGATGACGTCGGGCCGGAAACCCGACTCCCTGACCGCCCGGGCCATCTCGGATAGCGGCATGACCGCCTTCTTGCCCTGCTCGCCGGGTATCGCGCTATCCCGTATCATGCCCCGCCATCCCCATGAAAGGCCGTGTACGATGAGCAAGCGTTTCTTGCCCTTCGCTTTCGCGTTCGCCCACTTCAGAAAATTGTAGAAAGTCTGAGCGTTCGCGGAGTTCTGCTCGGCGATCTCCGACTCTTCGTGAGAGTCGCTCCTGCGCATGATGCGGGCGCTGCCGTCCGGCCACTCTGTATCGCGTTCTATGAGGACCTCCACGTTGTCCGGGACAGGCGCCTCGAGAACATCTTTCAGCCGCGGGTTGTACGCCCTCGCCACGTCCGGCTCATCAACTCCGATGTACGTTACTATGCTCCACTCCGGCTGGCTGTCCACAGGCCTGTCGGCCGGCCGCATGTTCGCGATGGCGGCCGCGGCCTCGACAGCCGCCTTTGCGATATCGGACGCGTAGGCCCAATCGATATTCGCCGAAACGTCGGCAGAGTAATGGTATCCCTTCGATCTCATCTTCTCAGGAAAATCGATACCTTCGCTCAAGACCACGACAGGGAATCCGGCGTCCGAAAATACGGCGCCGTCGGTATTGTATAGATGGCTCTTTTTGTCGAACCTGGTCCGGACGACCGGCTCGAGTCCGGGGGTCCTCTTTGCGGCATCGAGAGAGGCTTTGGCGAGCTTGAGCGATTCCGGAGAGTCGCCCGGGCTTATCTGCAATACCTTGCCTTTCTTCCCGCGGCGGCCGATCATGTCGAGGAGGACGACGCCTTCCACGTCCTGCTTGTCTTTGAGTAACTGACTTGCGAAATGGCGCGAGCCCAGTGAGTCCGCGGGAAACTCCTCGCCTGTGAGATGGACGAGCCAGACGTCGCGCCGCAGTTTCAGGTCACGCAGTATCGGCGCTGAGCCGAGGAGGGCGGCGGTGGCCGCGCAATCGTCGCCTGCTCCCGGTGAAGAGACGCGCTTAGGCCCGCCCGATTCCTCAAATATATCCTCGCAGAAGGCTGTATCTATATGGTCCGCCATGAGGACAGGCTTTAAGGATGGGTCAGAGCCGGGGATGACCGCTATCAGATTGGACTGTTTTATGCCGCGCCAGGAAAAGTCCTGCCGCCATGTCTTTATGCCGAGTTCCCTGTAGCGCTCTTCAAGGTATGCGACGAGCTCCCGGAGCTGGTTATCCTTATCGGCGCTGTTCTTCTTCGTGAAAAACATCTTCCTTTTCGAGGCGGGAAAGACGGCTTCCTTCTCGCCGTCGAGCGCGAGGAGATCCTCCCTGTACTTTTCAAGGAAACCGGCCGGCCATTCCTTTATAAGCGCGGGCTCCTGCGGTATGCCGGGAAGCGAGGCCTCCTCTTCCTTCCACTGAATGCTCTCGGGCCACGCTGCCTTGCTGCCATCCAACCCGACGATAAAAGTTATGGGTTTCCCGTTCAGGCGCGCGGGTTGAGGCAGGACCCTGCAGACGAGAGTCGAGCCCATCTTCTTTACGTCCTCCGCGACTTCGATCCCGAACGCTTCCCTCTGTTCGACCGGAAGCCATGCATCGAGCGCGATGCCGTCAGTGGTCGCCCATACGCAATCGCCGAAGAGAGGTTTGCTATGAAGCGTTTTGAGGGTAAGGGCGTCGTCGAATATGAGGGAAAAGTCCTCCCTCTTCGCGGGATTGAGCGTCAGGGGCAGTACGGGCCAGCGGTTTAAATACGGGTCGGGGTTTTCCGGCAGGATCGCCGCGTTCAGGCGCTGCCAGGACCTTCCGCGGTCAAGCCGCCAGCGGGCAATGACCCACGTCAGCTGGCCGTAATCATCCGGCGCCGGCCACATCTCGAATTCCACTGAAGAACCCTTCTCCATGGCGCCGCTTGAGACGAGCGCGTCGCGAACCTGGCGCATCTGGGCCTCCCCGCGTTCGCGCAGCACCTCGTAAAGGATTGCCTGGCCTCTGTCAGCGGGAAGGCGCCTCAGCGCGATCTCGCGCGGCGTCGCGCCGAGGTAGAGCGGCTGTCGCTGTTCGGAATTGGCCTCCATGTGAAGCCAGGGGGCCGGGTCTTTAGCAAATTTTGCGAGGTTCTTGCCGGTATCGTCTGCTGCGGCTGCGCTAGAGGCGATATTAAGAAGAAATAATAGGGTAAGAATAGGCCTGGTAAGCTTCATCCCGCCTATTATAACACAGGAAACAGCTTATAGTTTATGTCTTTTTTCTCGTGGCTATATCGACCCAGACCGCGAGGAGAAGTATCATGCCCTTGATGATATACTGGTAGGTAATGTTCGTATCCATCAGGCTCATGCCGTTGTCCAGGCTCGCCATGATGAGCGCGCCGATGACGGAACCCCATATCGTGCCCTCGCCGCCCATGAGGCTCGTGCCGCCGATGACAGCCGCCGCGATGACGTCGAGCTCCATACCCTGGCCGGCCGAGGTCGTGGCGGCATTCAGGCGCGCCGTCAGGACGAGCCCGCCTACGGCGGTCAGGACGCCGAAAAGGGCATAGAGCATCATGACCTGTTTCCTTATATCGATGCCGGAGAGCGACGCCGCGTCCGGATTGCCGCCGATGGCGTATAGCTGCCTGCCGAAGACGGTCTGGCGCGACATGAAATTGAACGCGACCGCAAGGAGCATCACGAGGATTACAGAATAAGGGACTCCCCTGTTCTGTATGAGGATCAGAAAGAAGCCGGCTATAGCGGCCGAGATGAGGATGATCTTGCCAAGTTCGATCGCGAGAGGGCTGACCTGGAAGCCCAGTTTCGTCCTCTTGAACCGCTTATAAAGGCCAAGGATTACATAGAAGGAGATGGCGAAGATGCCTATCCAGATACTGAGATGCGGCGCGATATAGTTCTGCCCCAACCCTTTAAAACCTGCCGAGAGAGGCGCGATAGTCGCGCCGCTCGTTATCCCGAGCACGGCCCCGCGGAATATCATCATGCTCGCGAGCGTCACGATGAATGCCGGCACCATCCGGTAGGCGATCCAGAATCCGTGCCACACGCCGATGAGAAGCCCTACGATGCAGGCCGCCAGCAAAGATACGTCAGCGGGCCATCCCATTCTCACGTTCAGATAGGCTGCTGCGGCGCCGGCGAGCGCGGCGACCGAGCCTACCGAAAGGTCGATGTTGCGCGTTACGATGATGAGCGTCATGCCTATGGTGATGACAGCGACCGCGGCTGTCTGCAGAAAGAGGTTCGAAAGGTTGCGCGGGCTTATGAAGACTCCCTGCGTGAGGATGGAGAAGATGAGCCATATGCCGACAAGGGCGATGAGCATCGTGTATTGCCTGATGTGCTGCATGAACTTGAGTTTCATCACTTACCTCCCGTAGCGTAATGCATTATCTTCTCCTGTGTGGCCTCTTTAACGGACAGCTCTCCCGTGAAACGTCCTTCGTGCATTACGAGGATGCGGTCGCATACCCCGAGTATCTCCAGGAGGTCCGACGAGATGACGATGACCGCCACCCCCTTATCGACAAGATCGTTTATGATGTTGTATATTTCCACTTTGGCGCCGACGTCGATGCCGCGCGTCGGCTCGTCGAGGATGAGGACCTTGGGCAGCGTCATGAGCCATTTGCCGAGGACGACCTTCTGCTGATTGCCTCCGGAAAGGTTTCCTGCCTTCTGCTCGATCGACGGTGTTTTTATCCTGAGCTCTTTCGTATACCGCTCGGCGCTCTTTATCTCTTCGATGGCGTTCACGACGCTGAATTTCGAGATCCTTTTGAGGCTTGCCAGCGAGATGTTCCTGCTGACATTATCATCCAGGACAAGCCCGTAACGCTTGCGGTCTTCGGAGGCGAGGCTTATTCCGGCGGCGATGGTGGTGCCGGCATCCCTCAGGTCGATCTCTTTGCCCTCCAGGAAGGCCTGCCCTGCAGACTTCCGTCCCCAAAAGTGAAAGAAGCTCATGACGAGTTCGGTGCGCCCCGCGCCGATGAGGCCCGCCATGCCGAGGATCTCCCCTTTGCGCAGCTTGAAACTGACGTCGGCGACTGTCTTGTTTATATCGGGATCATATACCGTCCACCCTTTGACCTCCAGGACCACCGAACCCGGCGTGCGCGGCCTTCTCGGATAGATGTTCGTGACTTCCCTGCCCACCATGAGCGCTATGAGCCTGTTCTCGTCAAGATCGGCCTTATCGCGGGTGGCGATAGTCTTGCCGTCCCGTAAGATGGTGATGCGGTCGGCGATGTCAAAGACCTCTTTCAGCCGGTGGGAGATGTAGATGCAGGTGACGCCCTGGTCCTTGAGGCCCTTCAGGATATTTAAAAGTTTGGCCGACTCCCTTTCGGAAAGCGCTGCCGTCGGCTCGTCAAGGACGAGGATCCTGGCATCCTTGGAGAGCGCCTTCGCTATCGCCACCAACTGCTGCTCGCCGACGCCGAGATACGATATTGGGAATGTCGGATTGACGGCAAGGCCCACCTGTTTCAGTACCTTCTCCGCCTTTTTATACGATTCGTCCCAGTTGATGACGCCGCCCCTGGCGATCTCGCTGCCCAGGCATATATTCTCTACTATGGAAAGCTGTTTGACGAGCGCCAGCTCCTGGTAGATGATGGCGACGCCCTCTTTTTCGCTCTCCTTTGTATCTCTGAAACGCCTCTGGGCGCCGTCTATCGCTATATTGCCTGTATATGAACCGGCCGGATAGACGCCGCTCACTATCTTCATGAGCGTCGACTTGCCGGCCCCGTTCTCGCCGACAAGGGCGTGGATCTCGCCGCGCCTGACGCTGAAGGTGACGTCGTCGAGGGCCCTGACGCCCGGGAACTCTTTCGAGATCCCCTGCATCTCGAGGATATATTCGCTCATATTGCTCCTCTTAAACCGCGCGCCTGCACTTACCGCTTACAGCTATTTCTTATAAACGTCAGACTCTTTTATATATCCGCTCTTTACGAGGACTTCGTCGAGATTGGACTTGTCCACCACGACCGGTTTCAAAAGTATCGACGGGACGTCCTTCTTGCGGTTGTTGACCTTTGAGGTGGCGCCGACATCTTCGCCCTTAACCATCTTTATGGCGGCAAGTATCGCGTCGGCGGCCTGTTGTTTCGTATCCTTGAATACGGTCATCGCCTGCGTCCCCTGCGCTATCCTCTGGGCGGCCGTCACCTCGGCATCCTGGCCCGTCACCGGGACCTTGCCTGCCAGGCCCACGCCTGAGAGGGCCTGGATGATGCCGCCTGCGGTGTTGTCGTTCGGCGCCACGACCGCGTCGATCTTGTTATTGTTCGCCGTGAGCGCGTTCTGCATCAGATTCATCGCGATAGTCGGCTGCCAGTCGGTGATCCACTGGTCCATCACGATCTTTATATCGCCCTTATCGGCAAGCGGCTTTATGACTGAGAGGGCTCCGTCCCTGTAGAGCTTTGCGTTATTATCCGTAGGGGCTCCGGCAAAAACGGCATAATTCCCCCTGGGCACTTTATTGACCAGAAACTCGCCCATGAGGCGGCCCACTTCGTAATTGTCGAACGAGACGTAGAGGTCGACATCGGCGTCCAGGACAAGCCGGTCATACGAAATGACCTTCAGGCCTGCCGCCTTTGCGTCATCGACGATCGCCGCGGCGCTCGTCGCGTCATGCGGGGCAAGGACGAGGATATCGATGCCCTGGGCGATGAGGTTCTCGCACTGCGACATCTGTTTCGAGGCGTCGTTGTCGCAGATCTGCATGCGCAGATCAACACCCTGTTCTTTGGCCACATCCCGCATCTTCTGGGCGTCGCGCACCCAGCGCTCATCCCTCTGGGTAGGAAGCGAAACGCCTATCTTCATCTTCTTCCCCGCTTTCGGCGCGGCATGGGCAGGGACAGCAAAGCTCACTGCAACGAGGATCGCTACAAGGACTACAAAGAATCTCTTCATGGGACGCCTCCTGTTTTATATTATTATACCTTAAAAGATACCGCCCAACCAAATTTTCCTACGAAAAATTTGGTGCCTACTCCTGTTAGACCGGCCGGAGGCTACCACCAGTTCTCGCACTGTATGCCGTAGTTCATGCCTTCCTGCTGTGACACGAACGCGTCGCCGCCGAGCATCGGGTTGCCCCTGAACCCGTCGCCCCACCGGGCATATGTCGCGAACAACCGGAAAGCGGGACGGCTGTTGAATATCGTGCCCGGCGAGATGCGTATGCCGCCGGTCAGCTTGAAGAGGCACGTGTCGTAGTCATTGAGCGGATCGTTGATATAATCCATGCCCGGCTCTATTTCGACGCCGAAATGCTTTGTGAACATGTAGATCGGCCTGAAGCCGAAGCTCGCCCACGTGCGGTCGTTCTTCGTCGCGTCGCCCGTGTACGTGTACTGGTAGACGCCGACCGCCTGAACGGACAGTTTCGGCGTTATCTGGCGGTTCAACATGTCGGTAAGGCGCACCCTCCATGAATTGCGCATGTCGAGGTCAGGAGGTATTACGCCTTCGCCGCCCGCTGACAGCGACGTGCATGCCCCGCATCCGTACTGGACGGCGAACTGGTTGTTATTAAGCTCGCCCGGGATATAGTGCATGAACCCGACGTCGACGCCGCCCAGGTCAGGCCACTTGACGGCCGGGTCGTCCTGGTCCACGCCGCCCTTTATGAAGCCTCCGTTCACCCAGAACATGCCCTTGCCGAACGGCACATCTACATCGCCCAGCTTGAGGTTGACGTTCTCCTTCGAGATCCTTCCGTGCTGCGTCGAAAGGCTGACGTCGTTAGAGGCGTAGCCGATAAAGGTCACGTCGAGTTTCCCTTTATCGAATATGTTGATATCCTCGAACCCGCCGCCGTAGCCGGATAGGTCATACCACCAGAAGTCGTTTATGTCGAGTTCCGGCAGCCTGCAGAAGCGCTGGCCGGCCCAGACCTTTGCGCCGGGATCCCAATCTAGGAAATGGCCCATCTGGCCGTACATCTCGCGCAGGACTATCTGGTTGGCATCATCCCATGTCTGGTTCTGCTGACTCTGATAGGCGACGCGTATCTGCGTCAGTAACGTCACTCCTTCGGGGTCCGGGTTCCAGTTCTTGTTCAGGAAGATCGTCTCTATATAGGTCTCCTGCTCGTTGCCGAGGCGGTACTTGGCGAGCGCGTCGGGCGCCTGGAAGGCCTGCATCTTGCCGCCCTTGGAGTTTACGCCGTAACCCGAACGGAAGTATCCGTGGTACTCGAGGCCCTTGGTGATGTAGTTCGGCACGTAATCCGGCTGCTTGAATAGGGCCTGCTGCGAGTCCATGGCTGCCTTCGTCGCTATCTTCTGGAGGAACTCTATCTGCGTCTTCTCTGATATCTTTGCGACTTCAGGCTCAGCCACGGTCTGCAGGTCGCTCACGACATCTCTTGCGACCTCTGGGGTTGCCGTTTTCGCGGGCGGCGCAGGTATGGCGTGCCTATCGGCGGCGCCTTGCTCTTCGAGCGTCTTGAGGCGGGCCTCCACCGCGGCGTTCGTCTGGGCGTACTGCCTGATCTCAGCCCTGAGGGATTCCAGCTCCTTCTTGAGCGCGGCGACGCCCTCGTCCATCTGCGCAGAAGCCGTTTCAGCGGCAATGGCGCCAGCGCATAAGACGACTATCATTATTACATAAAAAGAGATCCTCTTCATCGGCACCCTCCGTTTGATCGGGCCTGCCACGGCCCTTTCCTTAAATTAATAAGTCGTAAGGCGGCCCGCAGAGGCCACCATCTTCTGTATCTCGGCGCTGAAATCTTTTTCGTCTATAAGCTTCTCGATGTTGATGTGCAGCCTGAATTTCCAGTAGTGATGCGGGTTCGCCGGGTCGTTTATCTGCTCCTCGCGCGGGTCGCCGGGCCGCCTTAGGCCGGCACTCATAGCGAGTATATCCTGGACGGGAAATACCGCCCACATGGACGGCGATTCCAGGTGCTGAGTGATGATCTGGCGCACCGTCTCGGGCTCGCACGCGGAAGGCGCGTCGCCGCGCTTCTTGAGGATCTTTTTCCAGTACCGCTGGGTCCTCGGGTAGTCCTCCCCCCACCAGCCGCGGATCGTCGACATGTCGTGGCTCGAGGTCGTGCAGACCGTGAGGTACGGATATTTCGCCGGGTCGCCGAATTCCGCGCCGGTCTCTTTCGGCATCCTCTGGATGCGCAGCCCCAGGATGCAGAGGTCCTCCATCACCGGTCCGACGCACTCGGGCACCATGCCGAGGTCCTCGCCGCAGATGAGCATGTCGGAGGCGGATTTCAGGACCGGAAGCTTGGTGAGGGCCTGCAGGCGCCAGAAATCATCCTGCCGCCTGTAGAAATAGTCGTTGTAGAGGCGTATCAGCCTCTCCTTCATCCATACGTCGAGGCAATCGAACGACGGGGTGTCCATGGCGTTGATGCGCGGATGGAACGCTTGATCCGATTCGCGGAATAATACAATATTCGAGACGAGGAACGAGAGGCCGGATTTTATCGCAGCGATATTCTCCTTGGCCTCCGGCGCGGCATCCGCCGGCGCGTTGATATTATCCTCTATCTTTCTCTGGGTATTGAAATCGCCTTTCAGTTTATAATGGCCGGGCGACAGTTCTTCGAGATATGACAATATGACCTCGGCCGACGAGTGGCCGAAGACTATCCTGACGAGCCACAGAGGTACGTACGGGTCCGATAGGCGATCGAAGTCCCAGATGCCCTCGCGCTCCAGTTCGTCTCTGCCCAGCGGAATGGCCGGGTTGAAGTGGCCCATGAGGCCGGATATCATCCGGTCGGGGATCTCCCATATCCGGAAGAAACCCAGCACGTGGTCGAGCCTGACCATCTGGAAATATTCTGACATCTTCGCCAGGCGCAGCCGCCACCAGGAATAGTCGTCCTTCTTCATCGCGTCCCAATCATAAGTCGGGAATCCCCAGTTCTGCCCGACATCGGAGAACGGGTCGGGCGGCGCGCCGGCGGCCTGGTCCATGTGGAAAAGCTGGGGATGGAGCCAGCAGGAGTCGCTGTGCTTGTGTATGCCTATCGGGATATCGCCCTTGAGGACGACGCCTTTCGATTTTGCGTAGGCTGACGCGACGGTGAGTTGTACGTGAAGATGGTATTGGAGAAAATAGTAAAAAGCGATCTTGTCGTAATCCGTCGAGTCCGGAGCCGTTATGCTGCGGATATCCTCCTCGGTAACGACCGAGTACCTTTGCCATTTATGATGGTCTGAGGTCTTGTATAGGTCGCGCAGCGCGGAAAAGGCGGCGTAGGGCTCGAGCCAGAACCTGTTCTCTTTGAAGAAGGCCCTGAATTCGTCGGAGGCTAAGAGAGCTGCCTTGGAGCGCTGGAATATATCCCGGGCGAGGCGCATCTTTACACCGATCACCTCATCGTATTTGACATGGTCGTAGCCGTTCAGGATCTTCTGCTGGGCGGCCATCTCCTCCGATATCTTTGCCGGCAACTCACCGATAGCCTGCAGATTGAGGTAGAGCGGATGTAGCGCGAATACCGAGACGTTCGCGTACGGATAGGAGTCCCACCACATCATGCTTACGGTCGTGTCGTTGACCGGAAGAAGCTGGATGAGACGGAATCCGCAGCCGGACGCCCAGTCTACCAGAGGCTTCAAGTCGAGGAACTCGCCAACGCCGAGCGATCCTTTAGTGCGTAACGAAAAGACGGGGACCGCCATGCCTGAGCCGCGCCACCTGGTCTGGTACTCTATCTTGTTGTCAGTTACGATGAGAAGGCCTCCGGAGCCTTCTCCATCGGAATTCCGGGACGTCCTGGCCTTCGGCGTGTGGCTTGAAGCCTTCTTCTTTACGTGCCCTCCAAAGCCCGCATTCCTGTACTTGTCCTCTTCGTATATGACCTTCCCCTTTTTGTCTTTGATCACATACTTATAGCTGAACGGGATGTCATTCTTGTCGAGGTCCAGGTCCAGCGTCCATAAAGGAAAGTTGGTATCGTCCATGGGAAGCGCCTTGGCCGGGCTCCATTTGCCGAGGGCCTGGAGGCTGCCTGAAACGCACAAGAGATCGTCGGACCCAAGCCGCGGGGCAGCTACCTGAAGGCGGACAGTCGTCGTGGAGCCACTCGCTGCTTTTGGCTTCTTAGAGGGCAGGCGACCGGCGGGCTTACCTCTGGCGAAGATGGCGTCGCAAAATGCGGATGTGAGAAAGACGGTGTCCGGGTCTGAAGGCTCGCGCCACGCATCGCGCACATCTACCAGCTCCGCGCATTCGGCGATCTCGGCACCCTTGGCATCGAGCGTGAACTTGCGGTTATGCCCCCATTCCCAGGTGAGGGAGCCTGCGGCGTCTTTTATGATGTACTTGTATTCGAACTCCGATATGCAACCTGCAAAATCGACCTCAACCTTCCATTCGTCGCCGGAATGATAAGCCATCTCGGCGGATCTGCCGACATCCCATACGCCGAGCTCCGGACACGAGCCTGCGACGCATAATCTTTGGCCCCACTCTGTCGGGTAATGGATATTGAAGCGGACTCTCACCTAACCTCTTTTCAGGAAGCTTCTTTCACTTCAGAGGCGCGCACCTTTACGCGCAGCACGAGCATGGCCGCTATCAACATGCTCACCCCGCCGAGCATGACGGCGGCCATGGAATTGTCATGCAACAAGACCTTCATTATCGACCCGAGCCCGAGAGACGCTATGATCTGCGGGATGACGATGAAGAAGTTGAATATGCCCATGTAGACGCCCATCCGCTCGGCAGGCAGCGCGCCCGAGAGCATCGCGTAAGGCATCGAGACGATGCTCGCCCACGCCACGCCGACGCCTGCCATCGACAGGAGCAGGAGATACTGGTTATGTATGAACGCCACCGAGATGAGGCCCAGCCCGCCGCATATGAGGCATACGAGGTGGATGATCTT
>Ga0315276_10000075_pt1 | contig 73099 bp, 59 predicted proteins | sample YL17G05_0_MG_FD_204542 | JGI IMG/M metagenome (GOLD analysis project Ga0315276, IMG submission 204542) | Sediment microbial communities from Yellowstone Lake, YNP, Wyoming, USA - YL17G05_0 | ecosystem: Environmental > Aquatic > Freshwater > Lake > Sediment | place: USA: Wyoming | collected...
TTAGGCAAGATGGGTAAGAAAAAAGTGCGAAATTCGGCGAAATTTGGATGAATTCTGATGAAAAGTGATGTGGTTTGTACTATGTTTGCACTATGTTTGTATGTAGTTTGTAGTATGTTTGTACTATGTTTTGATGAAAAGTGGATGGGTGGAGAGCGGAGGGGTCGGGGGAGAAAAGAGGGCGGACCACTTGGGGGGGGGTAGAAGTTAGAAGTTAAAAGTTAGAAGTTAGAAGTTAGAAGTCAGACAAAGGGCGGAGTTGGAGTGGGCGGTCGGGGAAGGAAAGAGGAGGTGAAAGGTTGGGATTTTGTTGACATTATGGGCTGGCCGTGGTAGAGAAGGGTGATGCGTATATCGTATTGTGGAAAATAGAACACGGATGGGACGGATGAGACGGGTTTGCACGGATAAGAAACAATAAGAATCTCGCGAAGGGTCTCGAAAGAAGGCAACAGGCAACAGGCACGAGGCACTAGAAAATAAGGGCTCCTCATAAGAATCTGTACATGGATATGCAAAAAAATGACTGGCTTCTTCATGGGGGCTTTGCGCCCAAACTCCCAGGATTTTGCGCTTTAATGTCAATCCCGGAGTTTTTAGTTTGACTGTTTTATTTCGAGGCATTATCATAACTTCTGACCTGAGCGGAGGATAGAGCTCTGCGGGGACGCAACTCGAGCGCCGACTCAGGGGTCAAGACCGGAGTTTGGCTCTTTGGATTTGCGAATAGTGCAATCTCAAGAGCCACCGGCATGTATGCTCCGGGATTGACACCAATGCGATAAATCCAAGGGTCGCTTGCGAATGTCGCGACAAATGACGTATCTCCTTGCAGATCAATAGGATACAGCAGTTCTTAGCCTCGTGTTCTGTACAGATTCTTATGAGGAACCAAAATAAGAATCCCGCAAAGGCGCAAAGGCGCGAAGAAGAAGATGAGATAAGTAAACGCAAAAGGCGCGAAGAAAAGATGAAAGAAAAAGATTGAACCACGGAGGCGCAGAGAAAGATAAATAATAGGGACGGAAGGGGAAGAATAGAATCCGCAGATTACGCAGATTGACGTGGATTTGAGATTAGGTTTAAGAATAATACGCGTGGGCATGGCACCGGGCCAAGAGAGACCGAAGTAGAAACGGAATTGTTTGATTTGCTGGATTATGCTTATATTGGCGCAAGATATGACAGGGAATATAAGATAACGAAAGAGGAATTGGAACAACTTGGGCCATGCGTGCGGAAACTGCATGAGGTGACGGAGAGGGTTTGTAAGGAGAAGATAGAAAGTTTTGTTTAGATAAAAGTGTAAGACGGGTTACCAAAGAAACAAATTGCAACTAAGCAAATATAGAACTAAAAATATGACACTAACTCTTGGACAAATTAGAACTGGCTTTAATGGTTTTCAACGAATACTCGATTTGGATAATCAAATTGTTCTCGAAGATCATGAAATAAATATATCAAATTGGATTGATGCCAATATGTGTGCTCCACTTGGAGCTATTCTTTACAGAAAAAAAACGGGGAAGATACCAGTTCGCATTTCTGATATTTCTCTATATGTCAAAAGTATCCTACAGAAAAATCATTTTCTATCCCAGTTTGGGGAGTCTGATAAGCCAGATAGTTATGGAACTACCCTTGAATATCAGCGATTTGAAATGGATAACAAGGTATATGAACAGTTTCAAGAATATGTCATTAGATATTTTAGGCCGATGAATTTAGGACTTCCTGGAATGAGTCCAGCACTGCTTAAAAGATTTCGTGAAAGTTTATTTGAAATTTTTTTGAATGCGTATGAACATTCATATACTAAAGAAGGTATTTTTGTTTGCGGCCAGTTTTTTCCGAAACGACAACTTTTACATTTTACCATTGCAGATTTAGGAATTGGAATAGATGGAAATATCCACAAACAATTACAGAAGCGATTGTCAGCAGAAGATGCTATTAAGTGGGCAATTAGTGGCAAGACTACCCGACGAGACAGGTCTGGCGGTCTTGGGCTTCAGTTGATCAGAGAATTTATCAAACTTAACCAAGGACGATTAATAATTGTTTCAGGCGCCGGGTATTGGGAATTGTCGAAAGGAGTGGTTTCAACCCACACATTTCCCACACCATTTCCGGGAACGGCTGTAACTATTGTTATTGACACCGCAGATAAAACTTCTTATTGTCTTAGTTCAGAGGTTGATTCGTCAGATGTTTTCTAAAGCAAAAGAAAGGGAAGAACAGTGAATATCACCGAAAAAATCGATATCGTCTCAATTGTTGGAAACGATATTTGTGTGTCTGCAGAAGACGGAGTAAAAGTGCACGATGTGATTTCGAAAGCTTTACTGGAAGGTAAAGCTGTTGAAATATCTTTTAGTGGAGTAGAGGATCTAACCTCGCTTTTTCTAAATGTTGCTATTGGACAATTGTATAATGAATTCAAGGACGACGAATTGAAGAAAGGATTGTCCGTTGTTGATATAAGTTCACAGGATTTAGATACTCTCAAGCGATCTGTTGAACGTGCAAAGGAGTATTTCAAAGATCCTGAACGTTTCCATTCCGCCACAGATGAAATATTAGGGGACGATAATGAATGATGTTAAAGATATAAGTTCGTATTCTTTTTCGAAAGATGATAGTTTTTTCTTGGATGCAAATATTTGGTTGTCAGTTTATGGGCCTATGGCTTACAAGCGTTCAAGAGCATTAATTTATGCAAATGCTCTACGTGACATTCAAAAAACAGGCTGCGTTATTTTTATAGATGTTCTAATCTTATCCGAATTCATTAATACCTATGCCAGATGGGAACATAAGCAATCTTCTTTACAAATAGAGAAATTCAAGGATTTCAGAAAGAACAAAGTTTTTGTCTCAATTGCTAAAGATATCGCAGTTAATGCGAAGCGTATCATTAAACAAAGCCAATGTTGTGATTCCAATTTTACAAGTATAGATATTGAAGCATTACTTGCCGAATTTGAGAAAGGAAACTCAGATTTTAATGATCAGATATTTTCTAAAATCTGCAAAGACAAAAGATTAATTCTTGTTACTGATGATAGCGACTTTAAGGATTCAGAGCTAACCATACTTACGGCAAATAGTCGTTTGTTGCAATCATAAGGGTCTTTTCGCAATATAGCTTACCCTCCTGCTGTTTTTATTTTCCGGCCATATAACCCCGTACTTGGCGTTAAGGAAAAACATTGAATCAATGTCGCGAGTTCTTATAATTGGAACGTAAGAGATTGGGCGAGTCCGGCATAGGCGGATAAGTATTGAAGAAGCAACGGGAGCATTATAGGCACTCGGTTCATGAGGAAGATGTAGTTCGGCGATTTAGCCGAAGTAAGAGCAATTTCTGGAATATTTATAAAAACAGTGTTGACTCATGGAAGATATATTTCGGCGTTGAAGAAAATTTCGTACCTGTTGCTTTTGGCGAGAAGAACCGATATGATATTGTTGATGATGAATTATTTGGGTCTTTTTTAGATAGTATTGGCAGTGGTTGATTATGAGGAGTTTATTAATGGAAAAGGGATTCAAAGCAGAGACGTATGAGCTTACCTTAAAAATCGCACGAATCGGCAGTCGAGCTCTTTGCGAAGCACACAAGGAAAACCATCGTCAGAACCTGCCCAACATTTTCACAAGGAATAAAATCCTCTATTTCGAAATGCCTGATGGGACCATAACAACTGAGAATCCCTTTGAGTAAATAGGGAGTTTTATACATAGGCGCATTTTAATGTGAAGCGTGACGCTTCAGGTTAAGAGCAGCCCGCCATAGGCGGGCTGGAGTTTTTCGCTTTATGCTGCCAGGATAGATAAATAAGCCTGACAGAGGTCTTCTGGAGCAAACCCAAGTGTTGCGCTTCAGATTGAATTTCGGGCTTTGGCAAATCAAGGTTTTTTAAGGCATAAGGGAATCGAGAATACATTTTGAAGGAAGTGGGTGGGCACTAAGGTCCACCCGGACGGTATTGCGTCATCCCGGCTGGCCTCCAACGGGGGTTATTAAAACCGGCGTTGCTTGCTCGCATGGTTAACATCTGGGATTGTTATGTAAATATATGTAATTCCTAGACGGTAAATTTAGCATAACATACTTCATTGACGTTATAATTTTGTTATTGGAACACATAACTAAAAATTCTGTCGATAAATAAGGATATGAGAAAATGGCACAAGAAGATCAAGGTCTCATCCAAGAAACAGAGAAAAAACCTGTATCTAAATTGTTGGCATTTATTGTTATCTGCTGCTTTCTGCAGTTCTTTATTGTCGCACTTATCAGCGTAATCCGTGGCTATACTACAGATACTAAACTGTCTGATGTCGTTTTCTTGGTTGGTGTCTTGTTTGTATTGAGATTGCAATTTTTTCCTGTCCAAAGGCGATATTCTATAGTCGTGTATCTTCTTTCATTTTGGGTAATATATAGTATTTCGCTAAGTGAATGTCATGGGGATTACGTGAAGAAGGGAGATTTATATTACAGCAGCGGCCGATACCGGGAGGCGCTCCAGGCTTTCGAAAAAGAAGTTGAGACATGGTATTTTCGATTGCGGTACAACCAGTATGAAGACAATGCTATGCACATGGTTGCTAAGGCGTACTGCCAGCTTGAGGATTTTGATAATGCACGTAATACTTATAAGGTCATTGCCGATAGATACCCAGACTATTATTCCGATCGGGCCGCAAAAGACCTGATACGTCTGGAAAATGGTTTGAAGGTGGTTGCAAAGTATCCGGATCAGATGCCTGAAGTAGAAGGTTTTCCATCAGCTTTTTTCGATATTGCCAGAACATATCAATATGACTTGAACTGTAATACAAAAGCGCTAGAAGTTTATAGAAAAATTATTGATATGGACATCCACGATGAATATAAAAAGCTCGCTAGAAGTTTAATGATGTTCCTGCCAGAGCGGGGTGACAGAGAAGAAGCCGGCGAATAGGATTGGCGAGCTAAATATTTATGAGATTGCGGTGGTGGCAATAATGGAGTAAGATGGCGGGTGTTGGATTTGGAGTACGATATCTGTTATAACTATTGAACCCCTACAGGGTTCTGGGAAGTGTTGGGTGGATGTTGGTCCACGGGTTTCGGCCTGGTGGCCTACACCCGCGGCTATGCATATTCGACCCCTACGGGGTCGGAAGATAGATTCGCTATCTCGGCTCTTCGCTTCGTGTCTCGCTTTCGCGGGAATGACAATTGTGTGTGGGGGTAACAATTGTGTTTATAGAAGGAGATTTTTTTTGGGTATGGAACGGATATATTTTGATAACGCGGCGACGAGTTTTCCTAAGCCAGATTGTGTGCATGAGGCGATGGATCGCTATGCTCGTGTGGTTGGCGCGTCGGCTGGTCGTGGGGCGTATCGTGAGGCGGAGGAGGCTGGTGAGATCATCGAGCAGGCTCGCAAGGGTGTCGCGGAGCTTATCAACGCGGGTGATGCGAACCATATTCTTATGATGCTTAATTGTACGGGAGGTTTGGCGGTTGCTATTAAAGGTGTGGTTACCGAGCCTGGCGATCATGTGATTACGACGCGAATGGAACATAATTCTGTTTTGCGTCCGCTTGGCGCGTTGCAGGAACAGATGGGAATCGAAGTTACGTATATAGCGGCTGATGGAAGTGGGCTGGTGGATCCGGATGAGTTTCGCCGAGCTGTTCGTCCTAACACTAAGCTGATCGTTTTGGTGCATGGCAGTAATGTGTGCGGTACGGTTGAGGATATCGCGGCGGTCGGCGAGATAGCGCGTGAGTTCGATGTGGCTTACCTGGTAGATGCGGCCCAGACGGTTGGGCATCTGCCGATCGATGTTGAAGCGATGGCGATAGATATGATGGCGTTTCCGGGTCATAAAGGTTTGCTTGGTCCGCTGGGTACGGGTGTGCTGTATGTTCGTCCGGGTTTTGAAGGTCGCTTGAGGACGTTGATCGAGGGTGGTACTGGCAGCAGGAGCGAGATAGCAAGGCAGCCAGATTTTATGCCCGACCGGTTCGAGGCCGGCTCTCATAACGTAGTAGGTATCGCAGGGCTAAACGAAGGGGTGCGATATGTTCTCGCTCGCGGCGTAGATTCGCTTCGCAATCATGAGCGGCAATTGTGCAGCGCGTTTCTGGAAGGTACATCCGAGGTGGATGGTCTTAAAGTGTATGGGCCTAATGACCGCGATAAGCAAATAGGCGTTTTCAGCGTTACGCTGGAATGGTATGAACCAATGGAACTGGCAGCGGTACTGGAAGAGCGGTTTGGTTTGCTTTGCCGATCCGGTTTGCATTGCGCGCCTTTCGCTCATGAGTCGCTTGGTACATTCGATGGCGGCGGGACTACGCGTTTTAGTACGGGAGCGTTCACGACGCTGGATGATATTGAACGTGCGGTCAGTGCCCTGAGGCAGATTGCGAAGATGCGTGTGTGAAGTGTAATCGGGCCGCTGAGCCTGAATGTCAAGGCAGACAGGATGTGTTTGCGGTCGGAATGAGACCCAGATGGGTTGTTGCCTTGTGGCCGGCCGTGTGGGCTGTCCGAACTGAGAAAACAGTCGCCAAGTGCCTAAACCGGTAAATATTTTGTGACTATTTTGCGCATAAATCCACTTGTAAGTGCCTAAACGGTCACTATATTTTTTTACTTGATTGCCAGACGCCTTTGGTGGTAAGATTTGCCCGTCAGTACAGATACCAACCCTATTAGCTATATTATTATGACAGATTTAAAATCCCAGAGACGAGCAAAATTGATCGCCATCCTGATGCTGGCCACGGCGTTGGGCACGATGGCCGGGTGCTCAAAAACAGGTGAAACAGACCACCGGCCGGAACATATCACCGTAAAAGGGTCTGACACCATGCTACGTTTGGTTGGTAACTGGGTGGAGTCATTTGTTCAGTCCCATCCACACATCGAAATCTCTGTAAGCGGCGGCGGCTCGGAAGTGGGAATTGAGGCGTTGCTCAACGGCGACACCGACATTTGTGCGTCTTCGCTAAAAATGAGCGACGCTGAAATAAAACTGGCGGGCGAAAAAGGGGTTACGCCAAGGGAATTCATTGTGGCCTGGGACGGCATTGCCGTGATAGTCAACCCGGAAAATCCTGTGGATGAGCTGACTACGGAAAAGTTAGCGGAGATATTCACAGGCGGGATTCGCCGCTGGGATGAGGTTGGCGGTGCGGCTGATCAAATCAAAATAATCTGCCGGCCGATTACTTCCGGCACACACATATTTTTCAAGAAACAGGTTCTGCAAATGCGTGACTACTCAGATGTCGCGATAGAAAAATCCACAAATGAGGACGTTGTCCAGTTTGTCTTAACAAACAAATCCGCGATCGGGTATGCCGGTTTGAGCCATGCCTTGGCCGCCAAAGATAAAGGTAATGTAAAGATTATCGCCGTCAAGGCGATGGACAACGCAACGGCAATGTTACCCTCAAAACAGACCATCGCCCTGCACAAATATTTTATAACACGACCTTTGTATCTTTACATCAACGGCCAGGCGACAGGAGCCGTGAAAAAATTCATAGATTTCTGCCTAAGCCCAAAGGGCCAAACCATAGTATTGAAAACCAAGTACCTCAACGCGGAAAGTTCCATGGATACCGAGACTATTACCAGCATGATCTTCTGCGTAGTAGGCGGATTGGGCATATTCCTTCTGGGTATGAAGAATATGTCCGAAGGCATGCAGGCCGTGGCGGGCAACAAGCTCCGCAGCCTTATAAATGCCGTTACCAATAACCGCCTGATCGCCTGTGGCATCGGAACGATGATAACCTGTTTGATTCAGTCCAGCTCTGTAACTACGGTTATGGTGGTGGGAATGGTTAACGCCGGGCTGATGAACCTGATGCAGGCGATCGGCGTTATCATTGGCGCCAACATCGGCACCACCATTACCGCATGGATTCTGGTTCTCAATGTCGATAAATATGGTCTGCCGCTACTGGGTATCTCGGCGTTTGGTTTCCTGTTTTCCAAGCGCGATCGGATACGTTACACCGCCTCAATCTTCATGGGATTGGGAATGGTGTTTTATGGCCTGGAGTTGATGAAGAACGGTTTTGCTCCTCTTCAGGATGTATCGGAATTTCATGCCTGGTTCGCACGTTTTTCTCCAAATAGTTATCTGGGAGTCCTGCGATGTTGCCTGGTAGGCACTCTTATAACCGCCATTGTCCAATCGTCGTCGGCCACCGTCGGTATTACTATGAGTTTGGCTTTTACAGGAGTAATCGACTTTCCCACCGCTGCGGCACTGGTGCTAGGCGAAAACATTGGTACTACCATTACTGCTGTTTTAGCTTCTTTAGGCGCTTCCACAAACGCCAAGCGGGCGGCTTACGCTCACACCTTCTTCAACCTTCTGGGCGTAATGTGGATTACCCTGGTTTTCTTTCCTTATATTGAGTTTGTGCAGGATACGGTAAGATTCGCAGGGAAACACTTCGGTCTAAACCCCGATGTTCCGGACATTGGATCGTGCATTGCCCTTACCCATACCGGCTTTAACATTACTAATGCGATAATTTTCATGCCATTGATGGGTTTTTTGAGCAAACTGCTCTATTGGCTTTTCCCGGACAAGCCGGTTGAAGAAGTACCGCGTTTGACCTATCTCAATATACGCATGCTGGACACTCCCGCGCTCGGCATTCAACAGTCACAAAGGGAAGTCATCAAAATGGGCCAGCAGGTCAGGGAAATGCTCGACCTGCTCAGGGCTCTCATCACCAGCCAACAACCGGACAAACAAAACGAAGAAAAAATCTTCAAATATGAAAATGCTCTCGATATCATCCAGAAGGAAATTGTCGAGTTCCTGGGAAAAGTCATGTCTGGTAATATCGCCCATAGCGTCATGGACCAGGGTCGCCGACAACTGCGCATGGCCGACGAATACGAATCCATAAGCGACTACATCACCAACATTCTCAAACTGAACCTTAAAATGCGAAATAATGACCAGACAATATCCGGAGAAGGATTGGCTGATCTGACCGATTTGCACGATCAGGTGACCAGCTACATCGACCTTATTTACGAAGCGGTTCGTCTGGAAAACGGGGATATTCTCAACAAAGCCGAGCCCCGTGGCGAGAGCATTACCCTCCTGATGAAGAAATATCGTTCAAGTCATCTGAGCCGCGTCGGCACCGGCACCACCACCCCGCTAAAAAGCCTGTTTTATACCGACATGCTCAATGCTTATCGCCGTATCAAGGACCACGCTCTCAATATCGCCGAAGTTCTCGCCGGAGAGAAATAGGCCACACGCCATTGACTGCAGGGACCAGAGATAGAGTACTGAATTGCGGGCAGGTAGAGCCTGTTTTGCTAACTTTATACCCTGTGATTTAGAGGTTCCCTTAGCTTTACTTGGCGCGCATTGAGAGTATTTCGAGTTTGTCGCGTACTTCCTGGGCCATTCGGCTGTTGGGATACTCAGCTATAATTTCCTGACCGATGTTAAGTGCCTGGTGCCATTTTTTTTCGGTGACGTAAATCGAAAACTGCAGGCCCATATTGTGCAGTTTAGCTCGAAATACCCCGCGGGCCGACTCCTCCAAGGCCGCGGCTTCCGAGGGTGTAAGATAACTGTCGAGCAGTTTCAATATTTCCACTCCCTGTTCGACATCATTTTTTTGGACAGCCTTATCCCAACGATCCAGCAACTCTCTCTTGTGCTGATCCCGCCGCCGCTCGGTCTGCCCCTGGAGATCCCGCACCCGCTGATCGTCGGAATAGAGCGTGGTCAAAATCTCGACCTCATTCTGCGCTTCATCGTAACGATGTATTGTCCACAGTGAATCGATATTTTTTATACTATCGCTAATTTTCTCCTGCACTGAAGCGCTGCGATAGTTGTGCATTTCCTGGCGTAACTGCTGAGCTTCCTGTCGATAGCCGAATCGTTTTTCCAGTTCGGCGATCAACAACTCGGCCGAGTCCCACTGTTCACCGCGGATGTCCTGGTGAATCGCATTCTGGAGCACGGTCCGATCCTTTTGGCGAAAGGCCACAGACTTGATCGAATCGCTTAACAGCAGATTTTCATTAATATTTGTTAGGATGGCCTCACTGTGTTTCTGGCTGGACATTATCCGTCGCAGATCGCTCACAGCCGAATCGCCCTGAGCACCCAGTGTGCCGAGGAAAATCAGCATAAAAACACACGTCAAAGCAACCCCGGCAAAAGCCATTACCAGGAAAATCGCCCATGTCGTCCTCAAAGCCGCTGTTTCTCCGGCCAAAATCATCAGCCGATTGCAGACCAGAGCCAACAAGGCCGCCCCATAAACAACCGCTACCACCTGCAATCCGCTACGAAACCAGTTTTTTTCCTGCGCCATTTGCTGCCTCCATGCTTAAAAAACACCGGATATTACCGAATTAAAGCGGCATTTTCATTCAATATAGACATAAAATGCCCAAAAGCACGGCCAAGATGGCCGCTGCACAGCCGCATTCCACAATAGTCCGATCTACTACACATTCTCTCCTCTAAGAGTATAACACTGTAATCGGCCGATGTAAAGTGTTAATTTTGTCTTTGCGAGCGGGCCACAATTTGCTAGATTGTAGGGCCATCACAGGAAAAACATGAAAGGTGACGCGGATATGAAGAATACAAACGACTCAACCGGCCCGGTGGACTTTATCCGAGCCATTGTCGCCGAGGACCTTAGGACCAATAAATGGCAGGGACGGGTTCATACCCGGTTTCCGCCGGAGCCTAACGGTTATCTGCACATCGGCCATGCCAAGAGCATTTGCCTCAATTTTGGCATTTCCGCCGAAAATGAGGGAGGTTTGTGCAATCTGCGTTTCGATGACACCAATCCGATGAAGGAAGAAGATGAATACGTCAGATCGATCATAGAGGATGTCCGCTGGCTGGGGTTCGACTGGGAAGACCGTTTGTTCTATGCGTCGGACTATTTTGAGCAGATGTACGAATATGCCGAGCAGCTTATCAAGGCGGGCGAGGCTTATGTGTGTGATCTGACCGCCGAAGAAATCAGGCAGTACCGCGGTACGCTCACCACCCCCGGTAAAGACAGTCCGTATCGCGACCGCGGCGTCGAAGAGAACCTGGACCTGTTTCGGCGTATGCGGGCCGGTGAATTTGAAGATGGTTCGCGCACACTGCGGGCGAAAATCGACATGACCTCCAATAACCTGAACATGCGGGATCCGGTTATGTACCGCATTTTACACGCCGCGCATCATCGTACTGGTAACGCATGGTGCATCTATCCGATGTACGACTGGGCTCATGGGCTGGAGGATTCTATCGAAGGAATCACCCATTCGATTTGTACGCTGGAATTCGAGAACCATCGTCCGTTGTACGACTGGTTTCTCGACCGACTGGACGTCCATCATTCACAACAAATCGAGTTCGCCCGTCTGAACCTGACCTATACCATAATGAGCAAGCGTAAACTACTGCAGTTGGTGGAGGAAGGTTTCGTTAGCGGCTGGGACGATCCGCGAATGCCTACCATTTCAGGTATGCGCCGCCGCGGCTATTCGCCCGATGCGATCCGCAACTTCTGTGGGCGTATCGGCGTCAACAAATTCAACAGCACCGTCGATATTGCCCTGCTGGAGCACTGCCTGCGGGAGGACCTCAACAAATACTCGCCACGGGTCATGGCTGTACTTAAACCGTTAAAGGTGGTCATAACCAACTATCCCGAAGAGCGGGTTGAGCAGTTGGATGCCATAAACAATCCGGAAGACCCCGCTGCCGGTGTCCGGAAGATACCATTCTCGCGGGAACTGTATATCGAACAAGACGATTTTATGGAAGACCCGCCCGGGAAATTTTTCCGACTGTCGCCCGGCAGGGAGGTACGTCTTCGCTATGCGTATTTCATTACCTGTACCGATGTAATTAAAGATGCCGACGGCCGGATGGTTGAACTGCACTGCACCTACGACCCGGCCACTCGCGGCGGCGATTCGCCCGACGGGCGGAAGGTCAAAGCCACCATACATTGGGTATCGGCCCGGCATTCTCTGCCGATGGAAGTCAGGCTCTATGACTACCTGTTCGCCAGGGAAAACCCTGAAGAAACTGAACAGGGCAAAGAATACACGTCAAATATCAACCACAACTCACTGGAAGTGCTTACCACATGCCGCGTCGAACCGTCCCTGAAAGACGCTGCGGCGTATAGTCGATATCAGTTCGAGCGTCTCGGTTATTTCTGCGTTGATCCTGATTCTTCCGCCAAGGCTCTCGTTTTCAACCAAACCGTAACCCTGCGCGACACCTGGGCCAAAATCCAAAAGGCACAAAAACAGGTTTAGTTAGAGCACTAAATAAGTTTTGTTTGGCCGGGGACGGCTACCGGTTGGACGGGCAGATCGGTCATTTTGTATTCGGACGGCGAAAGGTCAAGCGTGGATGTATTCATTGCCCAGTCCCAGCTCATTTCGCGTCCGGTGTAGGCGCTCATGCGTCCCATGATCGCAGACATTGTGCTTTCGGCGACTTGCCGGCCTTCGTTCAATGGGTTCCCTTCGCGGATGCTCTTGATGAGGTCGGCGTGTTCCTGCACATAGGCGTCGGGATCGGGGCCTTCGTATAGGTAGGCGTTAGAGCCTTCGATTTTGTTAGAGCAGTTGCTGGTGCCTTTGGTGCCGACGATCCGCTCGGAAACGCGATCAGTACATCCGTCGATCTGGCGGCACATGCTCAGTACCCGAGCACCGTTTGCGTACTCGAACTCGATGGCAAAATGATCAAATATATTGCCATACTTCTGGTCAGTGCGTACCTCACGACCGCCCATTCCCATAGCCTTTACCGGATGAGAACCAAAGGCCCAGTTAATAACATCGATGTTATGCACGTGCTGCTCGACGATATGGTCGCCGGAGAGCCAGGTAAAGTACAGCCAATTGCGGCATTGCCATTCCATATCCGACCACTGGGGCTTTTTCTCTTCTACCCATAGCCCACCCTGATTCCAGTAGCACTGTCCGCCAACAACTTCGCCAATAGCGCCGTCATGGATACGTTTCATGATTTCCTGGTAGCCCGCTGCGTGGCGTCGCTGGGTACCCGCTACTATGGCGAGCTTTTTACGGTCGGCCAACTCTGATGAGGCGATTACCGACCTGATACCTACCGGGTCAACGGCTACGGGTTTTTCCATAAAGACATGCTTGCCGGCCTCGATCGAGGCCTTCAAATGTATCGGCCGGAAATGAGGTGGCGTCGCCGTCACGATCAGGTCCACTTCCTTGCAGGCGACAACCTCTTTGTATGCGTCGAACCCCACAAAACAGGTGTCCGGCGTGACCTTTATCCTGTCGGCAAACTCTTTTTTGAGTGTATTGAGTGACCCATCCAGTCGATCCTTGAACAGGTCGCCCATCGCTACCACTTCAACGCCCTTGTCAGCGTTGAGGCAGTCAAGTGCAGCTCCAGTGCCCCGTCCGCCACAGCCGATCATACCAACCCGCAATTTGTCTGAGCCGGCGGCAAAGGCCTTGTTCGCGCCCACGGTCATGGCAGCCAGCGATACAGCCGCCGAGGTTTTTATAAAATCCCTTCGTGAAATATCTTTTTTACTCACTTCGATTCCCTTTCAATTTAATGGTTCAATGTGCATGTTAGGCAATTCGGTAGCACACTATTTGCGATGCATTCTGATTATCCTGCAAGGCCTAGTCAGCCAGGCCCCATTATGACCGACCATGCCCGTCCGGTAAAGTAGAAAATTGTCAGTAAATAACAGCAATGATCGACGATTCCATTTCCGCGATCATGATATTAGCTTGATCTTTTATAGCCGTTAGGTATATTGGCATGGAACAGTAGTTGGCAGCTTTCGCTGGACCGCCCTGTGTGAAGCCGATGGTATTATGCTAACTCATTGAGAGAACGTGAGTTAAATACAAACTCCTATACATTAAAACTATGGCTAAGATAGCACCGGTAAAAGGAACTCGTGATTTCTATCCTGAACAGATGGCGGTTCGCAACTGGATCGCTAACGGTTGGCGGGCCGCTTCGGTTCGTAACGGTTTTGTCGAATATGACGGTCCGATATTCGAATATCTCCAGCTTTACACGCAAAAAAGCGGCGATGAGATTGCCGGTCAGCTTTTTTCCCTGACCGACCGGGGCGGCCGAGAACTGGCCATACGCCCGGAAATCACGCCTACTTTGGCCCGGATGGTCAACCAGCAGATAAACTCCCTGGCCCGGCCCATTAAATGGTTTTCTATTCCACGTCTGTGCCGGGCCGAGCGGCCGCAAAAAGGCCGACTCCGCGAGTTTTTCCAATGGAATATCGACGTGATCGGTTCCGACGATGTTCTGGCCGATGCCGACTGCATCTATACCGCCGTCGATTACCTCCGTAGTGTGGGCCTTACCAGCAATGATATCGTGGTCAAATTCTCCAGCCGGAGCCTATTGGCAGCCCTGCTTGGTGAGATAGGTTTTGCCGACAGTCAGCTTGACACGGTATATTCACTTTTGGACAAGCGCCCTAAACTGCCTGCCGAGACCTTTATCGCCCTGGCGGAAGAAAAAATACCTGATGAGAAGCTTCGCAGTAACCTTATGAAACGTCTTGATAGTTTACAGTCGGCAAGTACTTGCGGAAATCTCTTCGCGAAACTGTGTGATTCCACGAGCAACTCTGTTGGGCGGGAAGTCGATAACTTGGTCTTTTTGCAGGATTTTTTGGGGGAAATGGGCGTAGGGGAGTATTGTGAATTCGACATTAATATTGTTCGTGGCTTGGCTTACTATACCGGTACGGTTTTTGAGATTTTCGCCCGAAACTCGCAACTTCGTGCCCTGTGCGGTGGTGGTCGGTATGATAATTTACTGGCTGGTCTGGGTGGCCCCCAGATTCCTGCTATTGGTTTTGGAATGGGTGATGTGATATTGGAAATCCTCCTGGCCGAAAAGAAGCTGCTCGGTAGCGCAGAAAACAAACTGGACTTTTTTGTCGTCTGGGACAATCACAATACATTTGAAAAACACGGGTTACGTTTAGTCAATAAACTCCGTTTTAAGGGCTTTTCTACCGCTTTTGATTACCGCCGGACTATTGTTATGGGCGAACCCCAGACTATTGCTATGGGCAAACAGTTAAAGCAGGCTTCCACTGCGAATGCCCGTTTCGCTGTTATCCTCAGCCAGGAGACCATCGATAGTGATCAGATAACCATCAAAGATATGACTACCGGCACCCAGGTGACTGGTCCGCTGGAGGAATTCATGGGTCAACCTGACAAGTACATGTAATGAGCCAGAGCGGAACCCACTATGAACGTGCTTTCGAGGCCTTTCTCGTCCGAGGCGGTTTTGAGTATGTCTGCGTTGACCAGGCCCGCAAAGCCCTGTTTTCCGGCGTTTCCATTAAGAGTTTCGATTTTCTTGTTTACCCGCCGCGTCGGCCGGGAATGATCGTGGATGTCAAAGGTCGCAAGCTGTCTTATCCCATTTTTCAGCGTCGTCGGATTGGCGAATCGTGGGCGACCGCCGCAGACGTCGAAGGTATGAAAAACTGGCAGGAGATATTCGGTCGAAAATATTTGACTGCGTTTGTCTTTGCCTATTGGATCTGCCCGGAAAACCCCACCAGCCTGGCTGAAGCGATTGTCACACCTGTTGAACCACTTGCCTCAATGACAGGTGTTTTTCATTTCGAACAACGGTTCTATAGTTTTATGGCCGTGGAATTAAGCGCCTATTGCTTATGTATGCGCCGGCGCAGTGCCAGTTGGAAAACCGTTTATGTTCCTGCCCGGATCTTCCGGCAGTTGGCCCAGCCTCTTGAACAGTTTGTCCGTTACAGTACTGCGTAATACTTATTCCGGCAAACGATAACCGGGATTGATATGAAATGGGGGCTAGTCCGTATTGACTGCTGCGCCGAGACTTTTGATCAGTTCGGTGATCCGGCCCAGTTGTGCGATTCTCAAACCGAATTTTTCCCCTATTTTGACGGGCTGTCCCAAACCGATAGTGCGGTTATTGACCATCAGTTCGATAAGCTGATAAGCATCCTTATCGAACTGTATCATGCTGCCGATACGGAGCTTGAGGATATTGCCCATTGTCATTTTTTTGTCCACAACCTTGATGATAACAGGGATTTTCATTGACAAAATGCGGCTCAGGTTTTCATGTTGTTTGTTGATCGGCCCGTTGGCATTTGTTGGTTCTTCCTGAAGTCGCGTTCGCACTGCCTCTATGCCCCCAGCGGTGGGATTCAGTTGCTCCTGGGACGTTTTTTGCTGTCGCTGTGGCATATCCCGCTGTTGGGGATCCTTTTCGAGTTGTCCTGATTTTGTGCTCATTGGTTGTGTAAACTGATGGCGGCGGTTTGCGTTAATAAACGTAACTATCTTTATATTAAGAGTTTAGCAACTCAGCAGCAACTGGGAACCGCAGTCTCACCTTTGACGGCGCACCTAGCCCGTCATTGTACTCACTTTATGTTATCGGTACTTAGCTCGTTATGCTACATTAATTATTTGATGTTGGCGTCGAAAGTTCATATTCATCTTACAAAGAAAGTTTTTGACAAGGCAGGCATTGGCAATTACAATGGCGTTTTGAGTGTGTCGAGCCTGACGTTAGCTATTTCGGCCTTTTTGAGCTTCCCGGGGTTCGTCGCTTGACAACCGGCCGCCAAGAGGGTATTATCTGTCGAAGTTGTTGTTATTCAGTGTGTTACGAGCGGTGAGGCCAACGCATCTGAATTGGAAATATAAACTGACAAACTAATAAAGAGAAATAATTATGGCTGATTTTGAAGGAAAAGACATATTACTGGTGGACGATGACCGAGATATTGTAACTGCCATTAAGGCGGCCCTGGAAGATTTCGGCTCGGAAATCCGCACGACCGACAACGGCAATACCGCCGTCGAGATGATCATCGAGAACCCCCCTGATTTGCTGATCCTGGACCAAATGCTTCCGGGCCGCAGTGGCTTTTTGGTACTGGAGAAAATAAGCGGCATCCGCAAGGAAACCGGCAAACCGCCGGTTATCATGATTACCGCTAATCCGGGAGCCCGCCACAAGATTTACGCCGAGACTCTGGGGGTTGACGTCTATATCAATAAGCCGTTCCGCATGGAGAAACTCGTTACCGCCGCCCGGAAACTGCTCTCCGAGAAGGCTAAAGAGTAATCCAACCACGGACTTCTCACACATCCGCGGTCTGTTGAAAGTGGGATTACGTCCAAGAAGCTCCTTTGTCGCCCATTAAAACTATAACCAATGGGGAACACGAGTTCCTATGTTCTCAGGTTGGTTTCGTTTTCGCTATGTACCTTTTGAATGATACGATAGTTGCGATCAGTTCCGCCCCCGGCCCGGCTCCACGCGGCATTATTCGCCTGAGCGGCCCGGAAGCACTGCGCTGCGTAGGGCGGGTTTTCCAAGGCGCCGATGAAAACCGTCTGGAAGACTCTCCCGGATGGGCAGTGCTGCCCGGTCGGTGCCGGCTGTCTGACCACGATCCCATCACCTGTCCCGCACAGTTGTATTTGTTTCGTTCGCCGCACAGCTATACCACCGAGGATATGGCCGAGTTGCATTTGCCCGGTTCACCGTCGCTTTTGGGGATCGTTCTGGAAGCTTTGCTCGGTGCCGGAGTGCGTCCGGCTGGGCCGGGTGAATTCACCGCCCGCGCCTTTTTAAACGGCCGAATCGACCTGACCGAAGCAGAAGCCATCGCTGCCGTTATCGGCGCCCGCAGCGACAGACAGTTGCGGGCCGCTGAAAAACTGCTCGACGGCCAACTTCACCGTCTGTGCAGCCAGTTGACCGAACGCCTGAGCGAGTTTGTGGCTCTGGTCGAGGCGGAGATCGATTTTAGTGACCAGGACATTGAATTTGCCTCACTCGGTCAATTGCGCAGGCAAATAGAATCCATTTATCAGGACCTCGATTCGCTGCTGTCGCGTAGCATAACATGGGATCAGTTGAGTCATCTGCCGCAACTTGCTGTTGCCGGCCCGGCCAATGCCGGCAAGAGCAGCCTGGTCAACAGTCTTCTCGGCATCAACCGCAGTATTGTAAGCGCCATCGCCGGCACCACCCGCGATCTGCTCACCGCACCTCTGAAGCTGCCGCACGGCGAATGTATGCTTATCGACACTGCCGGCCTGGGCGATGTGACGGATCCATTGTCCGAGAAAACCCAGCGTCTTTCCCGTCGGGCCATTGCCACCTGCGACCTGCTATTGTGGGTTCTTGATGCCAGCACGTGCGATTTGTCCCGGGACCGTACCGCCGGGCCGCCTGCCGAACTGAACCCACCCGAAAACGTGATTGTCGTGGCTAACAAGATCGACCTTTGCCCCAACGGCCTGGCGGGGAACCTGCCGAGAGACAGTGGGGCCGATTCGATCATCGAAGTAAGCGCATTGCGCGGCGATAATCTTGATGCGCTTAAGCTCAGGATTGACAAGATGTTACGGAATAATCTGTACGTCGATTGCTCCAGCCAAACCATTGCCCTGACCGCCCGTCAGCGTCAGAGGCTCCTTGCCGGGCGAGAGTCACTGGGCCAGTGCCTCTCCTTGCTGTCTGACGACGAGACGGTTCAATTAGAGCTGGTTGCACTGGAACTGCGTTCCAGCCTGGATTCACTAGCCTCCATCAGCGGGGCGGCAGTAACCGAAGATATCCTGGGGCGTATTTTCAGCCGATTTTGCGTTGGGAAATAGCTTGCCATCGATAAAACATGTCAAGATTGGGTCCGTGACGGTAGCAGATGTTCGAAACCGGCTCCTTTTCGATCAGAGACACCTGCGGACGTAGCGTGGGCGGGCTAGTAGAGTGTTCGTTGGGCTAATTTGCGTAGTTGTGTTGGCTGATTTTCGTTGCGGGCCAATTCTGCGAGGAATTTTTGAGTTGTCGGTTCATAGCGGAACTCGCCGATGATCCATTTTTCCAGGAGGGTGTGGCGGGTGTCCAGTTGGCGGGCCAGTTTGAAGGCTTTGATCATTCGCTGTTGGCGTTGTTGTTTCGATTCGTCCGGTCGCTCGCGGATGATCTCTGAGACGTCGTCGATTTCCTGGTTGCCGGTCGAGTCGCCGGCAGAATCGATGGCCAGATCGAGGTTGCGGTAGTATTTTTCCACGCCGATTCTGGGGGCGAGGTCGATGGGAAACTCGTTGATTTCGCGGATTCCATAGTGGTTTTTTTTGTCGTAGTCCTGGGAGGTTTCCAGCGTCACGGTAAGGACGATGTCATTAGCGAAGGTGGCCTGGCGGCCATCTGGTGAGACCTGCATCATCTCAGTGAAATTCTCACCGGCGTGTTCGCACAGATAGCTTCTTATGCGGTCGAAATGAGGGAAATAACCTTCCTGTCTGCTCTGCTGCCTTATGGCGGCGGCAGTTTTCCGTTTGCCGATGAGTAGTCGGTAGCACTCTTGATATTCCCGATCGTAGAGGTGACAAAAGAACTGCCCGGTAGTATCAACGGGATTGGTGGGATGAGGGTGCGGTGGCTGCATACCGCGGATTACGTGTTTGATGCCCAGATGCCCCAGCCAAATGATCGTCGCCAGCACGGCACATGTCACCAGCGGCTTGCCCCATGTTTTGCGATAATCTGACATAGTTAATGTTGCTTAGTCCGTGGTTTTGGGCTGTTCGATCGGTTCAGTGGCCGGCTGGGAGACGGTTTTGGTTTCTGGCGGCTGAAGAATCCGGCGGAACTCCTGTAGTTTATTGCGTCGCTGCTCAAGCGAACCGTCAAACGGATAGTTCGTAAGTTTTGGGTTCAGTCGTTGCAGGAGGTCAATAGTCCAGGCGCTGGTTTTGCCGGTTTCATTCGGTAGTAAAAGTTTTTCGTGGCGATCGATCAGTGTCAAAGCAATCTTTACAATGCGCTGTTTCCAGTGTTGACGGATGGTTTGGGGCTGTTCTGAAGGATATTGGGCGATGGGGACGACCAGGGTGGCGACAATATCGGCACATCGCATAAGCTGCTGGTCATTTTCGAGGTCTAATTGATCACATGCCTGGGCGATCAGGTCCAGGGCCCCAGCGGAACGCGCCGGGAGGGTCTGCAAAAGTGGCTTGGCGGCGGCCAGGAGCGAGGCATCCTGTGACGGCTCCAGTACCAGAGCAAGGATTTTTTGGCGATATTGGTCTTTGTGCTCTTCCGGCAGTTTAAGGTTCAGGATGTTTTTGTAGCATTCGAGGGCACGGTCAGGCTGTTTTTTTTGCTGTGCGATCTCGGCCTGCATGGCAAAAGCGAACACTTCGTATTCGCTTTTGACGTCAGCACCATCGGCTTTGTCGCGAGCGATCCTGTCTGTGAGCAATTGAACCATTTCCTGTCGGAGGAGCTGGTCTTTGTCGGATACCACCTGAAATTGTGCAGTTCGGTAATATATCTCGTCGATAGGAAGTGATTTGAGGATTTTGGTGAAGGCTGCGTGGATGAGCAGGATTTCATCAGGGTCGGTTTCCTGGTCGAGCAGTCGCTGCCTTAGAAGGTCAAGCTGGTTCTTGCCGCCGAATTTTTCGATGGCAGCGATGACGGCGGATCTTACCGAATTGTCCTTGTCGCTAATTAGGTTTTCAGGCTCGGTCAGCAGCAGTGGCAGAACCTGACTGCCGAGTAATTGGGTAAGTGCGTAAATCGCTCCACTGCGGATGACCGGCTCAGGATCGTTAAGTGCGTTTTCGAGGATGTCTTTGAAGTGTTCGATTGCTTTTGGATGGTATTTGTCCTGCTCGTCGATTTTTTTCATGGCCTGGATCAAATAACTTCTGATTTTGACGGATTCGGACCATTTGGGATAGCTCAGTGCCAGGTATGAAGTAATTTGCTCGATCTGCTTGGCAGTGATATTTTCGTATCTGGCGGCGCAGATTTGTCCGACAGCCCGTGCCGCCTGAGCGACGACTTCCGGTTGAGTCGATTTGTCAAGCAAATAGATCGCCCGCTCCAGCGATTCAGCAGATTCGAATATGCCCAACGCCGCTAAGATGGCTGCCTGTGTTTTGGGGTTGTTTTCTTTTTTTAGCTGTTCCAGCAGTGCCGGGGCGGTGCTCCTGGCTTTTTCGAAATTCAGTTTGGCCAGGATCTCGGCGGTGATGGTTCTGACATCGCTGTTGTCATCGCTGATAAGATCGGCGATCAGATCGATCAAATTCCCAGCGATTTCACCGCTTCTGACAGAGGCGGCGTTGGACCATAGACTCATTTGCTCCATGGCCCATATCCGCAGTACCTGGTTCTGGCTGGCATCGAGAAACTCTTTAAGGAACTGGAGTTTATCCTCCGGCTTGGAGAGCGACTGGAATTTTTCGGTTTGTGCGTTGATGTACCATTTTTGCCACTGCAGCATGTCCAGCCGGTTCCGTCGTAGCTGCTTTTCCTGCTGGTCAAATTGCCATCGCAGGAAGGTTTCCTGGTCCATAGCCCGCAGTTGTGGCAGGTATTGGTGAAACTGATCGATATCCAATGGTTTTGGCAGATACAGCATTTCGGCCAGGGCTTCTGCGGCGCGTTGGTTAATCTGAGGTATTTGGTCGTCCAGGATATCCGCCATGGCCAATACGGACTGTTTTCCCGGTATCAACCGCAAGGCATTGATACATGCCAATCGATGCTTCGGTGACCTGGAAGTGTCGAGCACCATCTGAGCGAGCTTATCTGCTACGCCGTCGTGACAATTTACCAGTGCCTGAGCGGCCCAGGAGGCCAATTCGGCGTTATCGGCAAGGAGTATCTGGAAAAGCGACTCATTGAAGACCGATGGAACATGGCCGAGGCTGTTGAGACCGAAAGGTTCACCATTGCTCGCGGCAATTGCCTGACAGATAACGATTTTGGCAGTGATACCGGCTTCATTTTGCAGTATTTTGACCAGGGCAGGGTGAGCCTGTGGATCCTGCAGCAGAGAGCGGGCATTGGCTTTTCGAATATCCATGGGCGTGTCCTCAGAAAGGACCACCTGGACCATGGCGTCGATTTTGGAGGATTCCCCCGTAGCCAAATTCTGCCCATGGATAGTCGATCTGTGGCAGGCCATGGCCCAGCAGAACAAAACAAGCCATATTTTTATACCGTCGGCAACCCGCATAACTCACCAATCTTCACACTTCACAGCCAGATGACATATCGTCTTTACCGTAACCAAAGGATCAGATTATGTCAACAAAAAAATGAGTAAATAATTGGATTGGGGGATGGGTTAAACTTAATCGTTACGAATATAATAGGATGGACAAGATGGCGGAAATAGGTTAAACAACAGCAGAATGCGACAGTTTGTCGCTTTGTGTTACAGGAGAATACCGATGGCAAAAATTCTTATTATTTATTACAGTCGCACGGGAAACACCGAGGCGATGGCCGGCCACATCAAAGCCGGCGTCAGGGAAATCGCCGGTGCTGAGGTATCGTGTTTACCGGTAGATCAGGTGGCGGCCGATGATCTGCTCGACTACGATGCGATCATCATGGGTTCGCCCGTTTACTACGGAACCATGGCGGCAGAGTTGAAAAAACTCATCGACGACAGCGTGGCCCATCACGGCAAACTGGCAGGAAAGGTCGGCGGCGCCTTTGCCAGCAGTGCCAACGTCGGCGGCGGCAACGAAACCACGGTTATGGATATAATCAAAGCCCTGCTGATTCACGGCATGGTTGTGCCCGGCTCTGCCAAGGGCGATCACTACGGCCCCGTATCGATCGGCAAACCGGACGGTCGTGCTCAATCTGAATGCCAAAAGCTCGGCCGACTGGTCGGCCAATTGGCAGCAAAACTACACGGTTAGCCCCTTTCACCCCGCACCTCGGTGAAAGGCGATACCCAACAGGCTTTAAGGGCAGGCCCTCCGGCCTGCCCTTGTATCCCAATATCAATCTTCGTATTCCTCGTCGGTGAATATCTCATTCAGTTCTTCGGCGACGTTTTCCATTTTTTCTACTGAGGTTTCCAATTCCTCCATAGCGGATTCGCTGGCTTTGGAATCCTCATCGTCAATAACATAGGGGGTAATAAACGCCAGCAATTCGCTATTGCCATGAATCACATTATAATGTTTGAACAACTCGCCGAGCAGTGGGATGTCACCCAACAATGGAACTTTCCTTTCGATATTGGTATCATTTTGATACAAGATGCCGCTGATTAAAATGGTTTGACCGTTTTCTACGATTAAATGCGTAGATGTATCAAACTTGCTGGTGGCGACATTGCCGTTGATCAGGCCCTGCTTCACTTGAGCTATTTCCATTGTAATCGTGGTATCCACCTTGTTTTCCGGAGTAATATTAGGCCGGACGTTCAGTGTCAGACCCACCTCGCGATAATCAACTGTTGTTGTTATACTACCACCCTCCGGCGATGTCTGCGAACCCTTGAGAAACGGCACCTCGTCACCTTTGAAAAATCGTGTCTGTTCATTATCTTTAGTGAATATAGTAGGTTGATGGAGTACCCGGCCGTTGGTTTCTTTAACCAGCAAGTCAACAAGTGCATGCACATTTAATGTTGTCTGCAGAGTAGTAAAAGCCGGGCTTGGCGCTTCTGCATACACCATCTCGGTTAATGTTTTTATAGCGTCCTCATTTATCGTGCCCAGTGCCGCCTGATTTGATGACAACTGAACGCCCAGTGAAGTCAAATCCTCATAGTTGACCTCGACAATGACGGCCTTAATCATCACCTGCTTGGCCGGCTGATCGAGCTGGTCAATCATCTGCCGGATGCTTTCCTGGTATTCCCTTGGCGAAAGCACCAGAATTGCCTTGCTCCGATGAACAGGAATAAACCGTATCTTTCCAATTATATTACTAATCGGCATCGCTACGCTCTGACCACTTCTGTTTGTGATAGTACTACGGGCGGTTGGCGAATTCCACCAAAACCTCAATTCACCCGGCCTGCTTCTGTCACCGTCCCCGCTCACGTCCCTGCTCCCGCTGGGATTTCTCGATGCTTCTTCTTCGTTCGTACCGGTATCGTCAAGGCCGCGTTCACGCCGTAACATGACTGCCGTAGTGCCGGCCTCATTGAGAATGGCGTTTAGCTGGTCACAAAGCTCTTCACAGTCGGCATACTTCAAAACCACTACCATCGGCAGTTCCGCCGTCTCCTGCTTGTCCAGTTCGAGTATGAGTTCTTCTATCACCTTGTACGCTTCGGGGATTTTACTGATTACGATAATCTTTTTGGTTTCCGGCACCGCTTCAAAAGTCAATTGTCCGTACAACGGACCAACAATCTTCTTCATCTCGTCCTGGCCACCGTATCCTCCAAAAAACATATCCATAATAGAGTATCGACTACTGCCAGAAGCTTCCTCGCTGAACAGTTTGGACAATAACTTCGCCATTTGAACCGGGTCGGAATTCTTCAGTCCAATGATCATGGGCTTCACTTCATCAACATCGATGGGCTTGTCCCATTCGGCTATCTGCTCCTCGATGGCTATCATATTTTCGTCGGAGCACATTACCGTCACTTGCTTGAGCGTGGGAAATGCATAAACCTTCACCAGATCGGGATCGTCAAGGCTTCGCGACTGGGAACTCGTATAACGACTACTATATTCACGGCCATAAGAAGAGCTGCTAGTATAAGTTGTGGGTGCGTAGAGATCGTCGATATTCTTCTTGACTATTTCAGGGTCAACATGCGTCAACTTGATATTCTTGGTCACAAATTTTCGGCCGGGCTTGTCAACATCAGCGATCAGTTTTTCCACCATTTCGCGGTTTTCATCGCTGCCGATGATCATGATTTGCCTGCCCTTCATCAGCGGCTGTACCATCACATTGGCCCTGAGTTGACCTGGCGCCTTTTCTAACATCTTATTGATCTGATCGGTCAGTTCGCGGACTTCAGCGTATTCGATCTTCATAAGCGAATATTCTCGCTCTGCGGTTTTTTTCTCGTCGAGCTTTTCGATCCAATCTACAATTTGAACCATGTCGTTTGCCGATGCCTTGGCAATAATCCATTTACGTTTCGGCACGGGGATGAGAATAATGGGACTCTGGCTCGGGCCGATCACTACTGATGTCGCCGATTCGCCGCTCTTATCCGGTCCGGAAGAATCGCTCCTCATTCCTTTCGTGGCTGCCCTACTTCCCACCTGTTTGTCAGCGAGTAATAATTGCAGCAGTTGTACAATCTCTACCGGATCGCCGTCACTAATTTGAAATGTTTTAGTAACGGTTTCCTCTGCTTCGGTAACATCGAGCTGATTGATTATGCGTTCTATCCGCAATAAATTATCGACGGTATCAATCACGACGAGTTGGCTGGTGCTTTCGTCGGCGAAAACAGCGCCGTGTTCGGGAATCAACGGCTGGATGATCTGCTGCAACTGTCCGGGATTGTAGTTTTTGAGCCGAAAGAATTTCTGCACGATCTGGTTTTTGTTTTCAATCAGCGCCAATGGTTCATCAGCCGGGATCGTCGGTACCTGCCCCAGCTTGGCATCCTTGATCGGCTTAATGAAGATCACGCTGTCGCTTTCTTCAGCAACGAAGCCCTTAAATCGCAGGGCATCGTATATCCGCGCCATCGCCTGGGCACGTGGCAGTTTCTTGTCCGAGTAGATAGTCAACTTCTCCTTGGCCGCATCGGGATGTGGAATGATTACCTTGCCGGTCCAGTTGGACAGCCGCGGAATGATCTCCTTCATCTCCACATCCTTGAGATTGACCGCTTCCAACTCTTCTTCCGGCTCAGCCGGCTTATTTGGGTCATCCGCCTCCGTCGAATCCTTATCATCAGACGCCTCCTTCGCTGATTCTTTGGTTTGGTTTGCTTGTTCGGATTTTTCAGCCTCGGATGCTTTCTCAGCCTCTGGCGTCTTCTCAGGGGTTTCGCCTTTTTCTTTTTCCTTTTCTTCTTCCTCTACCTTTTCCTTTTTTTTCTCTGTTTCCGTAGCGCCAGGGCTGGTTTCCCCATCCTTGGGGGCTTCAGATTTCACGGTTGCTTCCTCCGATTCGCCCGACTCGGATTCTTTCTCCCCTTCAACCGCTTTGACGTCTTGAATTTTATCCGTCTGTCCCGGAGTCGGAATGTGAAACGCCACACGCCAAACTACCACTCCCACCAGCACAGAGGCTACCAATAACAAAAAAACTATTTTTCCCGGTTTCACTTCTATGTCTCCTTAAACCTGGCATTTTCATTCAGTATGGGTATAATTATCCGTTTAGAGTTGCCTCGACATGGCATCTACAGCCTGTTGTTTTTGTTCATCCGGCATATTACTCCATGATTCTTTGGCTTTTTCTTTTTGCTCATCTGTCATTTGATTCCACTTTTCCAGGAACTTCTCCCTTACGTTTGCGGGCAGATCCACCCCCATCCAGGCCAATTCATCGGTCTCTACCGACTCTTGTGGTCTCTCCTCCTCTTTTTCTTGTACTGCCTGGGGCCTATCATCTTTCCTGGGTCTTGACTTTTTCTTTTCTTCCTCTCTGGGCGGTTTTCTGTCCTCAGCCGAATCTGCCGCTTTAATAGGGGCAAGCACTATTTCTTTACCTTCCCATTCCAGTTTTACCTGAGTCGCCTCAATGGAAAGTATCTTTGCCCCGGGCGGCACAGTATCGCCTACATTGTACCATTTACCCCCAATGAGCGCCTGCTTACCGAATATCCCATTCACTTCCCTAGGCGGCTGCTTTGGTTTCGACGGTGGCATGAACAGATTCTTTTCTTTCAATGCCTTGGCCATTTCCTGATTCCTGGATGGTTTGTCATCGCCGGCGTTTTCCGAAGCCGCGGCGTCAGTATTCAACAACTCCGCCGCTATCACCGGATTTGTCCACAGCACCATCAGCCTGACAACCATTACCACCACCAGAACCGCTGTGATTCCTAACAACCCAATCGAAAGACCATCTTTTATTTTTTGTTCTTTGTTTTTTTCGCCCAAAATCTGTTTCCTATCTGTTTTTCGTTCTCGTTTTCTGACCATAAATACTTACTGAACAAATGTTGACACCATCAAAGTCATTTCCATCTCCTCACGTTTTTCTTTTCCGCATTCGATTTTCATTTCCTCGATGCTCACAAAACCGGGATTTTCGTTGAGCCTGGTCAGCATATCCATAATCTGATCGAACTTGCCTTTACCCTGGCATTTCAGTCGCAGCAGCTTCACACTTAGCCCCGGCTGCTTCTTTGCCCCGCCGACATACTGCAGGTTGGTCACATTGATCCCGGCTTTTTGCAATTGTTCATTGACCTTAACTTCAAACTGCAACCTTTGTTCGTCTTCGCCTTGCGGCATTTCGAACGCCGGTACCACCTCGGCCAGTTCCTTTTGTTTTGTCGGACTGTGAACCGCGCTGATAAGGTCCAGCTTCCCCTGTCCGATAGCCAGCGAAGCTCTCACCTCTTCCCAATCATCCAGCCACGGACCAATCGCACAGTCAGAAATCACGATAAACCCGGCAACCACCGCCAGGATTATCAACGCCCGCTTATTTCTTTTATTTGCCAGTTCGATCATTTCTCGGTAATTCCCGTTTCGTAAAACTATTATTTTTTCCCAAAGTTTTTATATATAAACGTGATGGTAAAGCTTATATCCTCCTTCTTGTCACTAGCCACGCTGCTTTGCGGTCTCACGGTTTTTATGTCTGCCTGCTTCTGAAGATTCTTTCGGAATTCGTATATTTTGGCCTTATCTTTAGTGTGCCCGGTTACCGCAACAGGCTGCTTTTTATTAAAGCTAACGCTGTCCAGCAGCAGTTCTTCCGGCCTGCACGTGTTTATAAGGCTCAATAGTTCCAGAACATCCGCCCGCTGTCGGGCCACCACCTTCTTCAACTGATGCTCTTTTTCCAACTGATTTATGTCAATATCAGCCTCCACTTTACCCAGTGCAGTTTCGATCTTTCGCAGTCGGGCCACGTCAATTCCGTAAGAAACCACCGCAAACGCCGCCAGCATTATCAGTACAATCGCCGCACTGAGTTTTAGTGACGGCACACGTCGTTTTTTCTGCTTTTCCTCGCCTGCGGCACGCAACCGCTCAAACAAATCAAGCTTCTGGTCGTCCTCATCCAGTTCCATCAACGCCAACCCGATCGGAACCAGGTACTCATAAATCTCCTCGCGACAAAGTGAAGTATTACTTTTCAGTTTGGCCATTTCTACCATGGACGTTTGCACATTTAGTCCAGCCGCACTGAGATAATCCGTTATCCGTTCTACGGCGATGCCGTCAGCCAATACATAAATCTTCAGGTCCCCGGCTGTGGAACCGCCGAACCGTTCCATGCTGTTGCGGATGTCCTGTACCAGCCGTTCGGCACTGGGCTGACTTAGACCTTCCGTGGTAATCAGATCATCTCGCCCCACATCCAAAGTAACCGCCAGGACCAATTTCCCTTCGTCCACCAAACACACCTGGGTAGTCGAATTGTCCAGGTAAATTATCGCAGCTCTGTCCACGTCCGGCGTAAACAGCGTCTGCCATCCTTTAACTATTGCTTCGTTGGCCAACAATATCCTGGCTGGCTTGTATTTTCGCATCTGGCGGTCAAACGCTTCCAATTGTCTTTTTCGCGCAGCAGCGATGGTAATAGTAAATTTGCCATCGCGCCGAGTTCCCACCCGCCAGGCCAGATCCATTTCTTCTATTGGCAATGGTAACAAAGCTTCCGCCTGCAGAGCGATCATCGTCTGTAACTCGTCTTCTTTAACCGCCGGCACATTGAGACGGTAAAAAGCCACACATCCGCAGTCATAACCGATGACCGGTCTGCCACTGCCGGCCGTCAATATATTCTGTCCGAACATCTCTGTGCACAGCGAGTCCCAATCCGCGTGATCGTTCTGAGTGCTGCCCAGTTGCAATTCGTAGGTTTCACCCCTTTTACTCAGCGCTGCGGCTTGATGCTTATCGCCTCGACGAATTATAGATACTGCCGTTCTTTTCAATGGTCCGCTCCCTGGCCGGCAAAGGCCGGATTAACGTTTGTATGACTTCGAAAAAATATCCTGCTCATTTCAACCTGATTTAATATGTCAAAAACCAATTGGAACCTCTAGTACCAGTAAAGTATCGTACCGGGGGCTTCTCCCCTGTCCACTACCGCTGTCTTTTGATACATCGCCTTGACAATCGCACTTCGTGCTTCGCACTTCACCGTAAATACATTTGATCGAGTGGTTACATATTCCGCGATTGTTTTGAACGTTTCAACTTCCATTCCCTTCACATTCAGCAGATCGGCAATGTTTTCCATCTCTGACGACCCTTCCCGATACGCAATGATATTCTCTGCCAGTTCTCCATTGCCTTCCAGCAGAACGGTCAAAATCCTGCTCGATGCCGTATTGATGTTTATCCGTCCGGCTATTCGCTCATCACCCTTAACTGCTATTTTGTCCGCGATTCCAGAGAATGTTTCCATGTCGAGCGGCTCCGCCTCTACCTTGTCGGAATCATCCTCGTCCTTCGCCTCCTTCTTGTCGCTTTCCTTCTTGCTGTCCTTATTTATCAAATCAGCGATACTGTTATAATTCTCCTTGCGGTTCTCCACAATCCACTTGGCGTGTGGCTTGCTGATTCCCAGGGACTCGGTAAGCTCTTTTTCGTCCGCACTGTTGATATTAATTCTTTCCTGCCCCTGACTGTCCTCATTTTTGTCATAGGAATAGCAGGTCAGATATTCCATCCATCCTTTATCGAGCACATCATCTTCATTGTCGATAGGTGCTCTCTCATCACCGTCACATTCATTGCGGTCGAGTTTGCCGTTAAAATTCGTATCTTCTCCATAAAACAACTCTTCAGTTACACCTCTGACCAGCAGCAACTCTTTCAGTGTACGAAAAGGTCCGTTGCGAATATTATAGCCTGGGTCGAGATTCAGATAATAGCCTCCTTCAGCACCGTCCTGCTCAGGTTCTTCGTTTTCGTCACGCCAATCGATAATCGCATCGGCAATATCACTCGACATATACGGCAATCGCATCAGTTGTTCTTTTGTCGCGGTATTTATGTTGAGCTTGGCCGCCTCGTCAGTGATCTTAATATCTAATATGCACTCGTCCAAAATAATGTTGTTGCAATCCTCGTTGTTTTCGCTCCACAAATCCGTCAAACAATCGCTCGCTTTAGTATCCTCGTTCAGCAGTGCTATGGCTTTTTCCACTCCCGCCCGCATCGCCCATCTGCCACACACCTCCTGAGCTGTTGACTGACTGACATACGAATCGAGCCGTACGGTTTTACCAACTACCGTCACTATAACCGTCAGCAGCACCACCACCCACAGCACCGCCACCAGCGCCAACCCTCGATAATGACCTTTATTTTTAGTAACAACATTTGCCATAACAGAAATTACTTCGCCCTATCATTACCATTACTATCATTACCATTACTACCATTACCATTACTACTACTACCATTGTCATTACCATTTGACTCATTGTTGCTTTCTTGCGTTTTCTGAGGCCATCGTGGGTAAGTCACCACAAACGAATTCGTCACAATGTTGTTTTGCTCTGGCACTTTACTCACTAGATTCACCTCTACCAACTCTGGAAGCGTTTTGTTTTCTTCCGACCATTCGGTCACCCATTCACCGTATTTCCCATCGAGAAACCTTACCTCAAACGCGATAATATTTTCCGCGACAGCACACAAAACTCCGCCCATTTCCTCCTTTTTGTATGGATACGGTTCCAATCTTCTCATTAACCGCGTTTTTCCCTCTTTCTGATGCAGATAGTACTCCACCTCATAAACATCACTTTCCGCTCTGCCTGGCCGTGCCTTGGTTTGCCCGACGGTATATAACACCAAAACACTCGTCGGGCCGTCTCCCATGATTTGCTGCGTTCCGATCAGTAGAACGTTTTTTGTTTCTTTGTCCCGGTACAGGTTGGTCAGGTCCCGGCGGATCATATCAGCGACAAACCGTATTTCGCTTGTCGCCGTAAGATTCCCGTCAATCTTTTCTCGGCTGGCCGTAACCGCCATAAAACTCCCTGTCGCCGTGATCATTACAAACGCACCAATCACCGAGGCCACAAGAATCTCCAGTAGTGTAAAACCTTTCTTTCTCAATCCAACAGAACCTTCAATCATCTTGTGCAAAATCGCACTCAATAATAAACCTATAAAACCAGACCAGCTTGTCCATCTAAAAGCGTTGTCGCCGAGATCGTATGTCCTTTTTTATCCATCACCCATTGTACGGTTATATCAACTTTGTAGAGGTTGTCTATTGGCTCGCTACTGGTCTGCACCTGCCAATAGTACATCGGTTCGTTTGCCTCATCGGATTCTTTTGCCACGGAGTTGATTTCTCCTTCCATTGTCCCCTGCATAATGAATTCTTCGATCCCCATCGCTCCTATCATCGTAAGCTGACGATCGAGAATCTGCCATGCCTGCTCATACTGCTGATTCAGCCGGATTTGTGAGAGGCACCGTGTACTTATCCCGCTCAGCGTCACCACCGCCATACCTAGTATCACACTGGCCGTCAGCGCCTCCAGCAACGTAAACCCTCTGCGATTTTTTTCTGTGATTTTCACCATCATTCATCCAGGTCGATCAATTCGTTCCATGTTTCGTCCGGCTCGCCGAACTCGAGTTTTGCTTTTCCCGTTGCCGCCGAGATTATCAGGGTATAGCGACTCTTACCGTCACCGATGGTCACCGCCGCGGCATCTGCCGTGCCCACAGCGGTAAAAACTATTTCTGCCTGCTCGCTATCTTCCTGCCATCCGTCCTCACCGGCTGCGCCTCCCAGCCGTATCATAATATTTTCAAACCTTACGCTTCCCTCAAATTCAACGGGTTTGCTGTACACGTCTTTTATAACGGTTCCTTCCGTCTGACCGGTCAACTCTCCTGGAGCATCGACAGCCAGCCAGAACCGGTTATTTTCTCGATCAAATTGTAGTTTGCAACTTTGTTGTCGTTGAATAGCGACTATCCTGGCATATTTCGCTGTCAGCAGCATTTCACGTGCCGCCTTTTCTATTATCCGTTTTTTATATGTGCCCAGATACACCCCGCCTACCGCTCCCGTCAGCAGTGTTATCAACGAGACCACTACCAACAGTTCTACCAGCGTAAACCCATTATGCTGTCGTTTACCAGAAACTCCCATACTCATCTACTCATCTCATCTACTCGTTATAAATATCGGCATTATCTCCCTCACCGCCCTGCTCACCGTCAGCGCCATAGCTGATCAAATCAAAACTGCCTTCGTTAATTACCCCTTCTTCCACGTAAATATATGGATGATCCCATGGATCGAGCACTTCGCTCCTTTTCAGGTAAGGGCTATCCCATTTTTCATCTTCTATATCATCCGGCCTGGTGAGCAGTGCTTCCAGACCTTCATCTTCCGTTGGAAACCTGCCGCAATTCAGACGAAACCTTCCCAGCGCGTTTTCGATAATTGCCATTTTGCTTCTGGCAATGTCTTTCTGAGCTTTGCCTAGTCCCGTGAAAACTCTCGGCGCTACATACCATGCGAGCATCCCGATGATCAATACCACCACTAACAATTCCACCAGCGTAAACCCTTTTTCTTTGCGATTACGTTTCATTCTTATCACTTCCTTTATAAAACTCTGCTTTTGCTTTATTTGTTTTTTTCGCCTTGCTATACGCCACCCGCTCCCAACTGCATAGCCACAATCGGCAGCAAGGCCCCGGCCACAATGAACCCGATCACCGCTGCCAAAAGCAGCACCAGCAATGCCGGCAGTACCGCCATGAACCTGGCAATCGCCGCGTCCGCTTCGCTGTCGAACGTTTCCGCCGCGTTTAAGAGCAACTCATCCAGTTTGCCGGTTTGTTCGCCAACCGAGACTATCTGCACCAGCAGCGGCGGAAAATAACCCGACCGCTCCAGCGGTTCCGCTAAAGGCTCACCGGTTTTTACTTTTTGCTTCACGTTATCGATTTCGCGGGCCAAAAGCTCATTACCCAGCGTATCTCGCACCACCTGCAGCGCTTCCAGAATAGTAATTCCACCTTTGCTCAAGGATCCCAGCGTACGCGTAAACCGTCCTATTGCTATGGCTCGCTGCACCGCTCCCAAAATCGGAATCTTTAGTTTGAATCGGTCCCAGTTAAATCTGCCCGACGGTGTTCTAATCCATTTCATCAAAACCACCACCGTCAGAATCACCCCAATCAGCATTAGAAACCAGTAGCTCGCTATAAACTCGCTCAGACCCATCAGCACCTTCGTAGGCCATGGAAGCACCGCACCGGTTTCACTTATCGCTCCTACTATTTTCGGCAGTATCTTTGTGATGATGATGATTACTGAAATTATCCCTACCGCCAGCACGATCAGGGGATAGGCCGAGGCCGTTTTGATATCCGATTTTATCTTTTCTTCACGCTTGAGCAATTCGGCCAGTTGCCCCATGGTCTGTTCCAGGATTCCGCCTGTTTCCCCCACACGGACCATCGCCAGGTACAACGGCTTGAAGATTTTCTTATGTTGGCTCATCGCCTCCGAAAGCGAGCTTCCCGAACTGACCGAATTCGACAATTCCCCCAGCAGATATTTCATAGCCGGTTTGTGTGTTTGCTTTTCGATGACTCGCAGGCAGTCCAACAACGGCAGACCGGCCTGCACCGCCGCGCTCAACTGCCCTGTCATTGCCACCATATCTTTACTGCTGACCCTGCCGGTTCTGATTCGTAACTGTTTGGTATGCTCTGATGCGGTTAAATCGACGCCGTTTTCTTTCCGCCCCTGTTTCCTGGGCGACAGATTGGTTACAAACTGACCCTTTTTAGCCAGGCTAGACACTGCCGACCGACGATCCGCCGCCACCACCGTACCGCTGATCCGACCCCCTGCTTCGTCCACTGCCTGATATTCAAACTGTCCCACAAATCAACCACCTTCCTTACAGTTCCTCCCCGGCTTGCGATTTCACTGACCACTCACAATTGGCCGCTATTCATCATCTATCCCTTGAGTCGCACGAAGTATTTCTTCCGCGGTCGTTACACCTGCCAGCATCTTTTCAATTCCATTGTGCCGCAAACACACGTGATCAGCCGGAGCCGCCTTAACAATTTGTTCCGTAGTGGGCTTGGAAACGATCATTTCACGCAATTGATTCGTCATCCTCAGCAATTCGAATATAGCTGTCCTGCCACGCATACCACTGTTCATACATTCGTTGCACCCTTTGCCATGATATAATTCAACGTCGCTATCGATCTCAACCGAATTGTTCAGGCTTTTCAGCAAAGTCTTGGTCGGTTTATATGATTCCTTGCAGTATTGGCAGATTCTGCGTACCAGCCTTTGCGCCATCACCACCTCCAGCGAACTTGCCAAAAGAAACGGTTCCACACCCATATCGATCAATCTGGTGACAGCCCCGGCCGCGTCATTGGTGTGCAGTGTCGAAAAAACAAGATGCCCCGTCATTGCCGAGCGGATCGCAATATCCGCCGTTTCACGATCTCGAATCTCACCAACCATGATAATATCCGGGTCCTGACGTACGATATGGCGAAGTCCCGTGGCAAAGGTCAACCCACGTTTCGGATTGACCTGCATTTGAATTATGCCATCCAGTCGATATTCCACCGGATCTTCGATAGTGATAATTTTCAAGCTTGGCGAATATATCTTATTCAAAGCCGCGTAAAGCGTCGTCGTCTTGCCGCTGCCGGTCGGACCTGTCACCAGGATGATCCCGTGAGACTTGGCCAAACCCTCAGTAAACCCCTCCAGAGTTGCCTGGTTCATGCCCAGATCATGGAGACTATAAAGCGATGCCGATTTATCCAGAATACGCATCGATACCGATTCACCGAATATCGTCGGTACCGTGGAAACACGAATATCCACTTTGCTCTTGGCTCCCGGAAAGTCAATGTGACCATCCTGTGGCACAAACCGTTCTGCGATATTCATGTTTGCCATAATCTTTATACGCGAGACAATCGCCGCCTGCAGGCGTTTCGGTGATGGCGCTTTTTCGATCAAACTTCCATCGATTCGGTATTTGATCTTAACCTGATGTTCGAACGGCTCAACGTGCACATCACTGGCCCGCGCCTCAATTGCCTCCAGAACAATTAAATTCACCAGGTTGACCAGCGAAGGTTCTCGTGCCAACTCGTGCAGCTTAGCGGGTGAGTAATCTCCATTCCCACCTTCTTCCTGTTGATGCTCAATGGGAGCCAGGTTTTCCAGCATTCGCGCTACGTTGCTGCCGTAGAATTTCAGAATCGCTCGCTCCATCTCCATGGGCTGACCATAATAACGCGCGATCAACAGACCCGTCACCATACGCAAATCCTCAACCGCCTGCGTATCAAACGGATTGACCATTGCTACCCCGAGTTGACCATCCACCTGCCATAATGGCAGAATGTTGTGCCTGCTCACCAGTTCCGCCGGTACTACAGCGATCAACTGCCGCTCAAGAGAAATATCGGTCAAATCTATTCGCTCTATACCCACCTGAACCGCAAGTGCTTCTGTCAACTGGGATTGCGTTATATACCCCAAATCTAACAGAATCTCCCCAAGTCGCCGACGGCTAACCTTCTGCTCAACCAACGCCTGAGCTAACTGGCTGTTGTCCAGATAAGACTTCTCACAGAGAACCTGACCTAGTCTTGTTTTAGTCAAATCGACCATATTGTCCCTGCTTCAAAGGAAGGTATATGCAAAATTGGCACAAAATACTTACCCCACTACAAATTCTCACATAATTCTATTTTGTTCCGGTTCTCGGCGGTCTAGGCGGATTTTGCTGGAGTGTCTAACTTATGTCCACGAACCAAACGGCAATTTCCCCCACCTGCCGTTCAAGGCTTGGCATACAACTACTCGCATTGTAACATCACATATAAATAAAGCAACACAATAAACAAAACGCCATACAGGTGGGACGCTATAAAGGTAAGACGCTCAAAATTGTTTTTGGTTACCAAAGAAATCTGATTATTTCTCTTTTTTTTACAGTTTCAGCCAGGTAATGGTTCTGGTCCGACAAATGAGTTCGCTATATTCCCTATCTTCCCTAAATTGACACCCATGACTCCGACTCCCAATTTCAATAAAGAAAGTCTCCATGAACAGGCTGTAGTGTTTTCCCATGCGGAGACTACCTAAGATCACAGTATCAGTACTGCTCAACTGGAATTTTTGCTTTCCTATGCATGCATTTCCCTATATCATACTTTTCCACCGTAACATAATTGTGCACAATAAAATGAGGCAAAAAATGACACTCACAACAGAAGACAAAATGGCCTTTGAGAAAATATCACAGCTCGCCGGGCAGACCAATCTGGATGTAGCCGGCGGTAAGGTCAGAAGAACATCTTCCCGATTTTGCCTGAGCGTTGAGCATGGCGATTACAATGGCACCGAGTTGTTCGGAGTCGGCACTGACCGGTTCATTTGGCTCGCTTACAAGCCCAACGGTACCGATCGGATAAGACTATTCAGTGGCAATTTCCCTGACGACGGCGTGATCGATTTCCAAATCGGCTCGCCACCACCGCCACAATCACCTGTCATCGCCGATACATGGGCCAGGTTCCCTTATGGCGTGGACTACATCCTGGCTCAGCGAGGCTATAAATTGTCCAGGGGCATCGACGTGATTATCTATGGCAACATCCCAGGCGGAGGCATGTCACGCTCCGCTTCTTTGAGTTTGAATCTGATCTTGTCACTACTGGAAGCCAACAACATCCAGATCGACGATCAGTTCGAAATCGTCGATATAGCTCAGGCCGTCGAGAACGTTTACATCGGTTCGCCCTGCGGCCAGCTCGATCAGATAATGATATTATTCGCCAGGGAAGGCATGGGTACCTATTACGACCCAAAAACCAAAACCATCAGTTACATCCCCCTTGGCTCAGGAGCGGACCTCCGCATCGTTGTAATGGATACCGGTACAATCCGGCCAGGCCTGGAAAAATCCACCTATAAAATCAGAAGAGCCGAATGCGAAAAGCTCGTTGCACTGCTGCAAAAAGCGGACTATGACATATCATCGCTGGCCGACATTAAGGACCAGGACCTTTACGATCAGATCATAAGCAAGTTCCAAAGCCGGCACCCCGATTTATGCGCCCGGGCCAATTATATTTATCATGCTCAGCAAAGGTTTTATCAGATGCTTGACGCCTGGAAGATCGGCGACGTTGAAACGGTTGGCCGCATTTTTCGTCAGGACGGTATCGGCCTACGCGACGACTATCAAATTTCCGGCCCTGAGCTTGAAACCGCCTGTGACATTGCCCGAACGGTGCCCGGTGTGCTGGGCGAACGAATGTTGGGCGGCGGTGATAAAGGCGCCGCCGGCGCCCTGGTACCACCCGACAGCGTCGATGCTCTCCAGCGAGCGGTCAAAACCGCCTATCCTCGCAGTTACCCGATGTACACCGACAAATTCGCTGTCCATGTCTGCAAAGTAGTCCCCGGCGTCAAGGTTTTTGACTGGCCATAACAAAGAATTCTTATGCCGATTAGCTTTGTGAGATCGCTACCTCAGCCGGTACCCCAATATCGTTACCGGCTCGTTGAGACCGCCTGGGGCTTGGTAGCTTTTGCCTGCTGTGGCTCGGTGGTTACACGGTTATTGTTGCCGGTTTCCAGCCGGTCGGTTGCCGACAAGGCAATCAAACGCTGGTGCCCCACTGCCCGGCTGGAGGAAGATCTGTTGCAAGACCTGCACCAGCAAATAGTTGCCTACTTTGCTGGCCGGTCTTTTCACTTTGATTGCCAGGTTGATCTGTCATGGGCCGGCGAGTTTGGGCAGGCTGTTTTGCGATGTTGCAGTCGAATCAAACCGGGCCAAACCCTTTCTTACGGCCGGCTCGCCCGGCTCGTGGGCAATGCAAACGCTGCACGGGCCGTCGGTAACATAATGGCCGCCAACCGTGTGCCACTGATAATCCCCTGCCACCGGGTTATCGGAACTGATGGAAGGTTGGGCGGTTTTTCGGCCCAGGGAGGAATCCGGTTGAAGAAGCGACTGCTGGAACACGAATCGCCAAGGCACGCAACCTAATTTCATGTAAGCACTTATGTAAATTATTAAGAATCTATTCGTCAGGAGTGCAAACTAAGATAAATGACAAAAAAACAGACGCAATTAGCCAAAGAATGGATACAGGAAGGTAAGAGACTACCAACAATACCGACCGGTCGGTGTAATTAGGTGTATAAAAAGACCGACGGCCGTATGGGGAAGACGCGACCGTCGGTAGAAGCGCCGCGAAAGGAGATAAAACGCTTCATATATTATCATAATATTTTTCGGCTATGTAAGTCAATATACTTTCTTGTTATATCGCACAATCTTCTCCTATATCGACATTTTTTAATATAAATATATCAAAAAGAACATATCTCCCAATCGTAGCAAATGTTACGGTCGTAACAATTGTGACGAAAAATTGTTGTCTGCCTGTGGTTTCTTGAGATTATTTTACAATTTCCGGTATGTTCCCGGTATTTTTGACTTGGCAGCATGGCCGGGGGTGTGAATATGGTCTGGCCAGTGACGCGGGTGTGGCTTGGCCGGGCGTCCGAGGACCGTTTTTATGTCGATACTGGCACCAACGGCCTGGCATGTCTCCCTGCGCGGTTATTCCTTCTTGCGGACGTACCCGAGCAAATGTTTTACCAATTCTGGTTCATCGTTTGCGATGTTGTTGATCGGATCGGGGCTCTTTGCTATATCGTATAGTTCGACATTCGCACGATCATTCTTTGTTTTGCCGACAATCAATCGATGTGTTTTTGTGCGAATGCTTACAGCCGAATTCCAATAACTCAACGCCACTTCACGAATGTTACCATCTGGATTGTCGAGCAGTGGCCGGAGACTATTGCCGTCTAGCGGATACTCAGTTTCTTGCTGGGTTAGGGAACATAGACTTATCAGGGTTGGATAGATGTCGAGCGTTTCAACTAGTGCGCCACACTCTCTGCCGGCCGATTTCATTCCAGGGGCACGAATCAACAGCGGTGAGCGAACAGCTCTCTCAAAAGGCGTGTGCTTTCCCCATATCTGGGAGTCGCCCAGATGCCAGCCGTGATCGCCCCACAACACCACAATTGTTTTCTCGGCCAGTCCCAGCTCGTCAAGAGCACTGAGCACTTTGCCAATCTGTCGATCAGCGTACCGGGCGCAGGCTAAGTAGGCCCGTTTGGCCTTTAGCTGATTTTCTTGAGCCAGCGGCGTTTCTTTTTGAAATGGGACGTCATATCTGTAGAACTCTCCACTGGAGTGCCAGTAGGGGGAGTCTGGTTTTTGTTGGTGTGCCGCGATGGGAACGTCCACCTGGCTTATGGCCTGCCAATCCTCTTGCGTGCCGACGAAAGGCAGATGCGGTTTATAAAAGCCCACTCCCATGAAAAAGGGTTTGCCATTACCCTTGAGTTCTTTCAGTTTGTCAACGGCAGCCTTTGCCAAAAGGCCGTCAGGCAGGTCTTCATCCTTTTGGGCCTTAAACTCCATGAGGTCTTTGTCTCCTTTGCCGTCTTCCCTGTGTCTGCCCCCCTCGTAAGCGAAGAATGCACCCCAGCCTCGCTTCCATTTTCCATACGGCGTAGCCAGTTCATCCCACGCGTGTGGAACTTCCGGCTGTCCTGTGCCTTTGCCATTATAGCTGAATACGCGACCATCCGGCGTATGTGATATTTTGCCGATGCAGACTGTATGATAGCCGTTCCTGCGAAACAGTTCAGGCATAGACTGCGCCTTTTTAAGAAGTTGTTGGCTAAGAGCGGAATTTCCATGGTAGAGCACCTCGTTACCTGAAGTCACTCCGGAATTGGCCGGGCTGCGACCCGTTAGTAAAGCGTAGCGGGACGCGCCGCAGGTTGGCACCTGCGCGAAGTGATTCGTAAACCTCACACCGGTTGCCGCCAACTTGTCAATATTGGGGGTCTGGGCATAAGTTGTACCGAAACACCCCAGTTCCGGCCGCAGATCGTCAACCGCTATGAACAGAACGTTAAGCTTTTGAGACTCGCTGGCAGCTCTGACCAATCGTGTCCCCAGCAGTGTACACATCCCCGCTGTCAAAGCTGTTTTTTTAATAAATTCACGTCGGTTCATTTCCATGGGCACACATCCTGTTAACTTTCGCACTTTTTTGTGCCGGGAATTATCACCCATTGGGTATAAAGTAGCCGATCTGTTTGTTTTACTCGGATTTCTTTTTTGGTTTTGGCTCCCAGGGCCATGGTACCACGTTAGCCCGTTTAGCCCATTTCTCCCAGATTGCTGCCATTCGGTTTACATAATCTGGTTCCTTTTCAGCCAGGTTATTAGTCTCAGTTCGGTCCGCCGCCATGTCATACAGTTCCCATGGGCCTTCGGGGCCTTTGGCAACCAGTTTCCATTTATCCATCCGCATGGCCCGATTGCCCTCATGTTCAAAATATATCGCCCGGTCAGGCAGCGACCTGCCGTCGAATGTCGGTGCCAGGCTCACTCCCTCCGTATGTATAATTTTTTTCTGTTTGTATGTGGTCGGATACTTGGCACCGGCCACGTCCACGCAGGTGGCCATGATATCGATCAGATGGCCTGGTTGCGATTCCAGTTCGCCGTGACGTACAATCCCACCGGGCCAGTGGGCAATAAGTGGTGTGGCGATACCGCCTTCGTGAACCCAGTGCTTGTACTCACGGAACGGCGTGTTCGAAACATTGGCCCAGGCCCTGCCATAGGAGATGTACGTATCAGCCGGTCCTGGCATGGCTTCAGGCCCCATGCGCACGGGTCGGCCGTCGCGTGTTTTCTTGGGGATCATATCTTGCTGCAACTCGTCCGGCGCCATCGGTGTCAGTGGCGTATCCGCTGTAGAGGACTCGCTCGCACGCCGGCCATAGCCCTCAGCACAGCCGCCGTTGTCCTGCAGGAAGAGGATCAATGTATTGTCGAATTGCCCGGTCTTTTTGAGCTCCTCTACGATGCGGCCGATGCCTTGGTCCATTCTATCAACCATGGCGGCATAAACCTCCATGCAGCGAGCTTCCCAGGCCTGATTCTCGGTCTGATCCCAGTGGCCGGCCTGGGCGCTGAGCTGCCAGGATGGATCGATCAGCCCCATTTTTTTCATTCGTTCAAATCGCGCCTCGCGAATTGGCTTGTAGCCGCCATCGTATCTGCCCTTGTACTTGGCGATGTCCTGCGGCAACGCGTGCATGGGCCAGTGCGCGGCAGTGTAGGCGACATACATAAAGAAAGGCTCAGGTGTATCGTGCTCGCGCACAAAGCGGACCGCATGGTCTGAGATGGCGTCGGTATAGTAGAAGGTTTCCGGCTGGTACTGCGGGTCAGCAGCCGGACTGATGGGTTGGTTGCCGCGTGTTAGGGACACTGGATCGTAGAAGCTGCCCGCGCCGAAGATGGTACCATAGAAGCGGTCGAAGCCACGCTGAAGGGGCCAGTTGTATTTGTCTGCTTCGCTCTTGGGTTTGATGTGACGTGTTACGTGCCACTTGCCGGACATGTAGGTGGCGTAGCCGGCCGTCTTGAGCGCCTCGGCAATGGTGACGCACGGGCCATTGATCCCGCCGGTGTACCCAGGCAGTCCATAATCGTTGGTCATGTGGCCCATACCGGCCTGATGGGGATAGAGCCCGGTGAGCAGACAGGCACGCGTAGGACAGCAGCGGGCGCTGTTGTAGAACTGCGTAAAACGCAGTCCCTTTTCGGCAAGTTGATCCAGGTTAGGCGTATGGATTTCGCCTCCGTAACAGCCGATATCCGAGTAGCCCATATCGTCAGACATAATAAGAATGATATTGGGCCTTTGCGATACCGCTTTACCGCCCAGCCAGTGGGGAATATTTGCGCATCCACCAAGAGCCACCCCTGCCGTACCGGCGTACACGGTCTTGAGAAAATCACGACGGTTTTTCATTGCCGTAGTCATATAATCACTTTTATTTTGTGGCCATTGTGTCGTTTTACAATCGTTTGACATAAACGTAATAGGCCCCGCGGCTTTCGCCGCCTTCGTCAATCAGCCAGCTCTGCAGCTTCGCCGGTCCTCCTTTGAGATCAACTGTGAACACTGCCGCCTTGTCCGCCGCGGTGACAGGCACTGTCTGTTCGATATCGCCGATCTTGAGCTTTGCCTCAACCGCGCTGATTGCCTTGCCGTTTGGTATAGCGCCGTTGATCGGCTGATCCACCTCCTTAGGCCACCGCCGCAACTGAAATTCATAACGTCCCGCTCGACTGACTTCTACCGTCCAGAAACCATTAGACTGGATCGCCTGGCGGACCTGTCCCTGAGCGAATACCGGAAAACCTGTTTTTGCGTCATGCCAGTCATGCCCTGTAAGACACGCGGGATTTTCAGCATCATGGCCCAGTTGAATTCGCACATACTCCCCGCCGCGTTGTGAGGTTTCCAGCCAGTATTTCTCGTATTCACCGCGCAACTGCTCGACCACGTCGGGATGATCGCCGGAGATATCCTTTTCCTGACCGGGGTCTTTTTCAAGATCATAGAGTTCTATGCGGTTTTCAGTGCTGACCAGCCGCCAGCGCCGCCTCATCACTGAGCAGTTTTGCCATTTAATCAGGTCTTCCACTCGTTGCGTATCCACGACAATTGTTCGATCTTCCAGATCGTGTTTTTTGCCGTACAGCAGTGCTCTAAGTGACCTGCCGTGCAGTTTAGGACCGCTCAGTCTTTCCAGTCCGCACATATCCATCAGGGTCGGCAGAAGGTCGATATGCCCCGTGAGCGTACCGATATCCACCGGCCCTGTCAGATCACCTCCCGGCCAATGGATAAAACACGGCACCCGATGTCCACCTTCATACGGACTACCTTTTTTGCCGCGCATCCCCGCGTTGAAACCTTTGCCGTCACCGATACTGACCGCCGAGCCGTTGTCTGTCATAAAAATCAGTATGGTATTATCGTCCAGGTGGTTTTCTTTAAGGAAACGCATTAGTCGGCCCATGTTGTCGTCGATATTGGTGATCATCCCATAGAAGTTTGGATTCGGCACATCCGGATTCGACTGATATAGCTTTGCGTAATGCTCAGCCACATTGTACGGACCGTGCGCCGCGTTAGTTGGCAGATAGCAAAAAAATGACTTCTCCTGTTCTGAGCATTCCTTAATGAAACGCATCGCGTTATCGAACCAGATGTCGGTGCAATAACCTTCGTATTTTTCTCGCTTGCCATTATGGACGTACGTATCGTCAAAGTAGTCATTACCGAAATAGTCCTGCGTATTGCCGATAGCTCCGCCACCGTGGACTATCGTTTCGTCGAAACCACGGTCCTGCGGACGGCACGGATAGTTGTCACCCAGATGCCATTTGCCAAACACGGCTGTTCGATACCCGCCTGCCTTGAAAACATCAGCCATGGTCACCTCGTCTTCACGCAGCAGCGACCGACCCATCACCGTATGCCACACACCCGTAGCGTTGCAGTATCGACCGGTCAGCAGGCTGGCCCGCGTCGGCGAACAGGTCGTACCCACATGAAAATCCGTCAGCCGTATCGAATGGGCATACAGCTTGTCGATGTGAGGCGTCCTTAGCATCGGATTCCCAAGGCACGCCAAATCGCCGTACCCCTGATCGTCGGTCATAACCAAAACGACATTGGGTCGTTTTGTGGTTTTCCCCCCGGCCCAGACCGGCCTTCCCATCTCGCTGCCGGTAAAAACCAGCGACGCCGTCCCAATACCCACCGATTTCAAAAAATCACGCCGTGTTTTATTTGATGCACCCATAGCCAAAATCCCTCAATTTCGCGGTTCCTTAATAATACTACAATGTAACATAGTTAACTTTCGCAGTTTTTTTAACCCAATTTTCATTCAACAGGGCCTGTTACGCGAAAATGGATTTTTACATAACTTCGATAAATGTTCCGCTAACGTATAAAATTGTCGGTACTGGCCCAAAAGGCCCTGTTCTGACATTGCGTATAAGTAACACACAAGAAAAAGTGCGACACGTAGAGCCGCGTAAGCGAATTCGCACTCCCATATAACCTTGCATATTCCTGTTCAACTACGCCGCTGAGCCTTATTTACTGACAGACTATCAGGTCTGTTTCAAAAATTCAAGCCTTTTTGGGCTGCTTTTAACCTGAAGTGTCGCGTTTCAGATTAAAATGCGCCTAATATAATACATACGTGGACTACCGATCTCGGATTCCATTCATCTTTGCCACGCCAATAGTGACAGTCAGCCGCCGTCACTCATGTCGCAAGGCTTCGATGGGGTCGAGACGTGCGGCTTTGCGTGCTGGAAAATAGCCGAAGACCACACCCACGGCTGCCGAGAACAGAAAAGCGACAAGAACAATACCCGGATTGAACACGAAGGGAACCTTTAGGGCATCCTTTAGGCCAAGGCAGCCTGCCAGGCCCAGCAGAATCCCGAACAAACCACCCGTAGAGGACAGCACCACCGCCTCCACAAGGAACTGCATGAGTACCTCCCGTTCGAGAGCGCCGATAGCAAGCCGGGTGCCGATCTCCCGCGTCCGCTCGGTAACAGAGACCAGCATGATGTTCATAATGCCGATACCACCAACCAAAAGGCTGACAGCAGCCACCGCCCCCAGCAGACCGGTGAGCACCTGTGTGGTCCCAGTGAGCATCTTGGTTATCTCCTTCATATCCATCACGCTGAAATCATCGTCCGCGTTGGGAGCGATGTGCCGACGCTCTCGCATCAACCGCTCAATGTCCTGCTGGGCCTTCTCCGTGGATTCGCCGTCACGAACCGAAACTTGAATCAGGCTGACATCCTGGTTCCCTGATATACGCCGCTGGAAAGTTCGCAGGGGCAGCAAAACGAGATCGTCCTGGTCTGTACCCATACTACTCTGGCCTTTGGCTTCCAACAGGCCGATTACCTGGAATGATAGCTTTCCCAGGCGAATCCTGCTTCCGATAGGGTCCAGACCTCCGAACAACTTCTGACGCACCGTATTGCCTATCACGCAAACCGCCGCCCCGGCGCGCAACTCACTGTCGCTGAACTGTCGGCCCTCTTTCAGAGACCAGTTGCGGACTCTCAAGTATTGGTTGTCAGTCCCGGTGATGGCCGTGAACCAGTTCTCGTTGCCTAGTATAGCCGTGGCAGGTTTGCTCGCGGCCGGTGCCACGGCACCAACAGACTGAACATCCCTGGCAATGGCTTCGGCATCCTTCACACGGAACGGGGCACTCGTAGAACGTTGACCCGGTCCCATCCGTTTGCCGGGGGTGACCATCAGTAGATTGCTGCCCAAGCTGGCTATCTGTTGAGTCACTTGAACGGTAGCGCCACCACCCAGCGTCACCATCGTGATTACAGACGCCACTCCAATGACAATACCAAGAATGGTAAGAAACGAACGCATCACATTACGCCGGATTTCACGCAAAGCCAAAAAAATTGTGTCCCACAACATTACATCAGACTCCCATTTTGTTTATCGGATTCGACCAGACCGTCCAGAAAATGGACGACGCGCTTGGCATATGACGCCATGGCCTGCTCGTGCGTAACCATGACAATAGTAATCCCTTGTTGGCGGTTGAGATTAACAAGCAGTTCCATGATTTCGTGGCTTCGGGACATGTCGAGATTGCCTGTCGGCTCATCAGCCATTAGCACGGCAGCCCCTGAGACAATCGCACGCGCAATCGCCACTCGTTGCTGCTGACCTCCCGATAGTTCGTTCGGCGAGTGCTTTTCCCATCCTTTGAGGCCCACAGCCTCAAGGGCACGACGGGCCTGGGCACGACGCTGCCGAAATGGAACGCCACGATAGATCAGGGGCAGTTCAACATTCTCCGTGGCAGAGGTCCGATACAGAAGATTGTACCCCTGAAATATAAATCCCAGATAGTGGCGACGCAGCCGGGCACGCTGGTTGCGGTCTAGTTGGCCAACATCAAGGCCTTTGAACAGATAGGTCCCCGTCGTGGGGGTGTCGAGACAGCCGAGTATGTTCAAACACGTGGATTTCCCCGAACCGCTGGGACCCATAACCGCAACGAAATCGCCTTCCTTAACCTCCAGATCAATACCACGCAACGCATACATGGCCGCCAGGCCGATGCCATAAACTTTTGTTACACCACGCAGTTCGATACAAATAGGCTTGTCCGTTTGGCTTGGAACTATCATGTTCATCTCCCAGTGGTGGCGATGTCAACCACCAGCATCGTACCCGCCATGATATCTCCCTTAATCACTTCTGCCATTACACCATCCGTGGCCCCGATTGTAATGGGAACTGGAACTGGCTGACCATCTTTCAAAACCCAAACCTGCTGTTGTCTGTTGTTTACGGTTTCTTTCTGCAGAGGTTTTGACTGATTTCTGGGTGGACGAGGCAGCAGGGTATCGAGCAGGCCACGGGAAGGCCCCTTCTCTGCCGGAGCGGGTGGTGTAAACCGCAGAGCCGCGCTGGGCACTAAGATGGCCCCTTCAACTTTCTTTACCGTAATGTCCGCCGTGGCTGTCATCCCCGGACGCAGGGACAAGTCCGGATTGTCCACCTTCAGTAAGGTCTCGTAGGTCACGACGCCCTCCACAGTCTTGGACCCATAGCGAATCTGTGTTATCGTCGCCCTGAACGTGCGGTTTGGATAAGCGTCCACATCGAACGTGGCCGACTGCCCTTCTTTGACTTGGCCGATATCTGCCTCGTCAACATCCACGTGGAGTTCCATTTGCGTCAAATCCTCGGCCAGGGTGAAGAGAATCGGGGACTGGAACGCGGCGGCAACGGTTTGCCCAGGTTCTACGCTGCGGGTCAGCACGATACCATTGATGGGCGAACGAATGACCGCTTTGGCAATGTCTGTCTGGGTGGCTGCGAGAGTGGCCTGAGCCTGGGCGACAGCCGCCGACGCGCTGGCATTATCCGCTTTAGACCGCTCGAAGGCGGCCTGCGCCGCGTCAAATTCGGACTGAGAAGGCACCTTCCCTTTACTCAACTCACGTACCCGCTGAAGCTGCGAGAGTTTACTGGTGGTTTCGCTGAGTGTCGCTTTGGCCTGAAGAACCCTGGCATTGGCCGAATCCAGGGCGGCCTTCAATTGTGTCTCTTGAGCATCGAGCTTGGAGATGTCGAGCTTGGCTAGAACCTGGCCGACCTTAACCTTGTCGTTGTAGTCCGCCTCAACGCTTTTGACAATGCCTGATATCTCACTACCCACTTCGACCTCGTTAGTGGGCTGAAGAGTGCCTGTCGCGGTTACCAGAACGACGAGATCGCCTCGCTTTGCCTCCTTGGTCTCGAACCGCATCGTAGCAGTCTGGCGGGAGTCCTTTCGCATGACCAGTACAACCACTACCACTACGGCGACCAGCAGAATAAAAATAAACCATCTTTTCACACGCCTGCCGCGATGCGAGGCATGACCGACACCCAGGGTCTTGGCAATATCAGATTCCATATTAGACTTCGCGTTCATGCTTACTCTCCAAATTTCAAATCAGTTTTACGGCCTCCGGGCGTTGCCCGCTCGGCTGCCATTGAGGACCATCCACCTCCGAGGGACTTGTATAGTCGGATAACGTTTGAGGTGACGGCCCCATCGCTCTGACGCAACTGGTCTTGGAACGATAAGAGCGACCGCTCCGAATCCAGGACATTGTTGAAATCTGTCAGACCTGCCTGGTACTTGTGCTGCGCCAATTCGGCCGCCGCTTGGGCTGCTTCAGTTGCTTGTTGAAGGTTGTCTTTTCGTTGCAGTTCCTGGGCATAGGCGACAAGGGCATTTTCAACCTCCTCCACCGAAGCAAGGACTGCGGCCTCGTAACGAATCAGGGCCTGCTCCTGCAGAGCGGACTGCACCTCGATGTTTGGGCGTACTGTTGGATCGAAGATGGCCCAAGAGATGCGGGGACCGCCGCTAATCGTCCACGTCCTCGCGGAGGATGGATTACGCAGCGATAGCGTCTCCAAACCAATGGAACCGTTCAGTGTCAGTTGCGGGTAGAGATTTGCTGTGGCTATACCGACACGTGCCGTTTGGGCCGCCAGTTCACGTTCAGCGCGTCGCACATCGGAACGACACCGCAGCGCATCGGCAGGCACTCCGATGGCAATTTCGACCGGGGGCAGTGGTATCGGCCGAGGCTTCTCCAAATCCTTATGAAGGTTGCCCGGCGTTTCTCCCAACAGTACAGCGAGGCGGTTCATAGCCTCTTCCAGCCCGGTCCGCAGCGCAGGAATCTGGGAGCGGGTACTCTCAAGATTGTAACGAGCCTGCTGTACGGCAAGCTCGTCGTCCAAACCCGCCTGGGATCGCCATAGGGTCAATTCATAGGTCTCATTTTGTGTCGCCAGGCTCGCCTCAGCCCCTACAATCCGGGCCTGGAAGGTGCGTACCTCCACATAGTTCAAGGCCGTCTCCGCCACTAAGGAGACGAGCACATCTCGCAGGTCTTCCTCGCTGGCCTCCAGATCGGCTTCCGCTGCCTCGATGGAGCGGCGGACTCCGCCAAAAATGTCAACTTCCCAACCCGCATCGAAGTTCGACGAGTAAACCTCGCCTCGCGTATCAAATCCCACATTCGTGTCGGTTCGGCTCGAAATAGCGGAGCCTGTCACGCCGAGAGTGGGGAACAATGCACCTTGGGCAACGCTTCGACGAGCACGAGATTCGCGAATTCGCGACTTTGCCGTCTTAAGGTCCAGGTTGTCCATCACGGCATGCTCGATCAAACTGGACAATTGTGGGTCATTGAGTGTCTCCCACCACGAAGTCAATGTATTAGGATCAATCGGCTTGGCAGTTAGGCCATCCTTCAGTTCACTATGCCAGGCTGGGGACATGGAAGTCTTGGGCGCACTATAGTCAGGCCCAACGGTACATCCGGCCAAGGCCATTACTGCAAAACCGGTGGAAAACCATAATAGCGGTTTTATTAAAACTGTCTTACATGTACCCTTCATGACCACCTCTGTTTTTGTTTTGAAACTGGCGCACTTCGCCGCGGCGGCTTACTGTTCTTGCCTGGTTTCTCTGCGTTTTCGCGAATCCCCCGAATCCCCGCCAGACTGAACTGCGCGATGTGATCGGCCAATTCTTCGACGGCAAACTGCACGGGGGGACCACCAGGACTTGGGAGAGCAGAGACCTTCCTGGCATGTCGCAAATGCAATAAGGGACCGAAACACTGACTGATAATACTCATTTCGCAAAAATGAACCTGCTGCTCAGTAACCTTCTCCCCTAGTAGTTCTTGTACGATTGATAGCGTGCCTTGTCGCATCGGCTCCAAGACTCGATTTATGGTCTTACTGAGGAGCCCTGTGGGATTAGCCATTTCCTTGTGCATGATTTCGACTTCATGGTTTTCCGGATCAACAATCCGCTGCATGAAAGCCAGAACCCTGCCGTGCAATCTTTCGTTAACCGGCGCATCGGGCGACACCCCGCCATCCGCGGGATGGGCTTTGAGTGATCGCTCAAACGCGTGCTTCCAGGCCTGGACATAAAGTTCTTCCTTGCTGCCAAAGTGGTAATTCACGGCGGCAATGTTGGCCTTGGCTTTCCGGCAGATTTCCGCGTGGGTGGTCCCCCAGAATCCCTTTTCGGCGAAGATCTCGGCCGCTGCGGTCAGCAGACGGCATTGTGTTTCCTGGGCGTCTTTCCTTTGTTTGCACATCTTTTTGTCCTTTCGGAGATTCATTCAATCTATCAATTTAATTACTTAATTAAATTTGTCAATTGAAAAGTTGCGCAGTTATTCCACACCTTAGCTCGGCTTTTGCCGTTGTGCTGTAATCGGTTGGTATTAAGGGAGTTATGATCTTGCTACCTGTCAATTCATCGAGAAAGGTATGGATGTGCTGTTCCTGGGACCGCCCGGCACTGGCAAAAGCCATCTCGTCCAGGCGATTGGCTATCAGGCCATTAAGGCAGGATTAACCGTGCGATATCGTTCGATTTTCGATGTGGTACGCGACTTCCTGCATGATGAAGCTTTCAACGGTTATGATGAGGTGCTGGCCAAATATCTCAAACCGGATCTGCTGATAATCGACGATATGGGCATGAAACAATTACCCAAACGGGCGGGCGAATACCTCTTTGAGATCGTCATGCGGCGGTACGAGACCAAATCGACGATGATGACCTCGAACCGACCGCTGGAGGACTGGGGCAAGCTGATCGACGATGTCCCCGCCGCCAGTGCGATTCTGGACCGGTTCCTGCACCACGCCGAGATTATCAACATTACCGGCAAAAGCTATCGACTAAAAGACCGGGCAGGCGAAACTCAGCCCAAAAAGAGCCAAACAGATAAGAATCAGCCTGAAAAAGGCTGAGAAACTCAAGATAACACTTGCAAGAAGCAAGGCAAATGAGCTATATAAAGGAAAACTTCACTGGCCGGTTTTAACGCGCCCATCAGTGGCCGGTTTTAACGCGCCCATTGACAGTTGGGCTACAGCAACAATTCGGCTGTTATAGCATTGTTCTTTGCTTGTTTTTTCTTTTCCTCAGTCCCAAGAGGAATGCTTTTCGCCCTACTACCTCCACAGTTCTTCCAATTTGGTCGGCTATTTCCTGTGCTGTTTTAGTTGGATAAAGCTTTCTTAACAGGTTCAATTCTTTTTTCGACCAATAACGACGGTTGGAAAGTCCTAATTTTGACACTCTGTGACATACCGCTCGGGCAGACCGCCCAATCCTTTTCGCTACATCCTTCACAGTATTTGTCGGATATAATTCCCTCAGCAGTGTTTCCTCCTGTATTGACCATGCGAGGGGAACCATGCTTTTTCTCAAACCGAGTTTCGAAGCCTTTCCACTTACTGCTTGCAAAGACCGCCCAAGTATATCTGCTATGCTCTGTAACGGCTGATTTGGGTATAGTTCACAGAGTAGTTTGATTTCATCGGCTGACCACGGATGGTATTCACTTGTTTTGAGTCCCATATCGTATGCTCTTTGCCTTACTGCCGCAAGCGTCCTGCCTGTTTGGTCAGCTACTTGCCTTGCCTTTCCTTTAGGAAAAAGTTTCTTGAGTAACTTAATCTCATCTTCTGACCAATGAATCCAAGTGTTTTTATTGTTCTTTGCCATTTCTTCCCTATTCTATTTATTTTATTGGCCAACCGCCGTGGGTGTTAGTGATCACGGTGATTGACTTTTTATTCAGGCTTCAAGGGTTCATCGCTGCAACGCCAGCCAGCTCTTATCGTGTCTGCCAAAGGATAAAATCAATTTTCTTCAAATCGGTAACTTGTTCATGTTCCTCTACTAAACGATCAAAGGTAGATATCATAAGACGCCCTTCTTCCGACTGAATATGTCTTGCATACCACTCACGAATATTCTGAAAAACTATTTTTGCTTTTTCAAATTTATATTTTGCCGTATAAGATGGTGCCTCTTGTCCTGTATTTTTTATAATAAAACTATCCCAAACAGGTTGATTGGGATATAGTGTTGCTACAAGTTTACTTGAAAAAGACGGCTCATACCTACCTAGTATTTCATGAATATGGTCAAGTACATTATCAAATAAAACAACTTGCTTTTTGCCTTTTTCCATATAAGAAAAATATACATCATACCATTCTTTCGACCTCTGCCGAATACGATAAAAACCATTGAACTTTTTTTGAAAGTCACGATCTGTACTTGTATTTACTAAAGGAAACAAATGCATTATTTCCAAATACTGACTTATTCCCTTTCTCGCCTTTTCTATCGCTTTTCCAATTTCATTCGCTTGCATACGTCTATCCATCCTTTCCCCCATCAAAAAAGTCCTCGAATTTCAACTCATTCTTCACTCTTTTTTATAATACTCTCTTTTCTTTTATAATGTAGAATTTTTTTCGAATGCCATATTAATCCAATGAATCACATTGTCGATATTATGCATGTTTTGCGGTATTTGCCAGCCAGTAAGCCAACCAACTCTGCCCTGGAAATTGTTGACATATTGGATTTTGAAACCAGCATTAGCGATTTCCGTTTCATAATCATCTTTGCTTATGCACAAATCAATCCGCAGATTGTTTTTTCCGACGTAAATGTAAAGCTTATCCTTGTCATCACCTCTCCAGTAACCGAAGTAACGTGATCTAGTGTTGAATTTTTCAGTTATACCGGGTATTTTCTCCAAGAGTCCTTCTCGAATCGAACACAAAAGATCGGTTGGATAATCATGCAAGCAGGATTGCCAGACAGAATCTTCAAGTAAGCCCTTTTCGGCACGAATGAGATATATGCCTGATTTTCCTCTATGTTTCTTCATGACTATCTTTTCCAAATCACAAATAATGGATAATTATTGGCCATCTGCCGTAGAGTCAGATTGCTTGGTCTCAAGCATAACCAATTCTACCAAATCTCTTCCTGCTGCACTTTTAATACAAGTTTTACTTGAACGTAATTGCTCAACGATGTCAGGCAGGCGTACTATCTTGATCCCTTCTTTTTTTATATAAGATAGTTCATCGGGATGTCTTACTTCGTTAACCACAAGCTCATACTGCCATTTGCCAGGATATAGAGATTCGCGGAGGGTGCATTTTTCAGGCATCAGGAATTTTTTGTGTACCCACTCTTTTACGCTGGCTTTCAGTTCGCTTGGCTCGCGTTTGCTTGCGTTAAAGGGAGCCCGTCCCGTTGTTCGTTGTACTTGTTTTGGAAGGGGTGTTATGTAACTGACGGGCCTGGTAGATGCCTGCACCTCAATGTGACGACATTCTGTTTTTGAGCCGGTTTTTTTTATTGCCAATAAATCTATTTCATATAGACCAACCTTTGCTCCACGAATTGTGAAGTATCCATTGCGATTGAGCCATTCTTCAACTATTTCTTCAGCTAATAAAGCCATAGTCATTCCTTATTTTATTGGCCAGCCATCACTCAATACATTCCTTGCACTTCCGGGCTTTATATCCCTCAGGGTCGCTTACATGAAGGTGCTGTGAGATTATATAGACATGTGCTCACTGTTTTTTCAATGCCCGATTTCTGAACATCAAAACAGTGTGCAGTTTGTCCACCGCATGCTCAAACCCTATTGCCTTCATCGGGATACGATTTATCCGAGAATTCAACTGGAGAAGCGTCTCAGCCGTTATTTCTCCGACATCTTCCAGATACCGTCCGTAACAATACACAAGGTCATTCATAGACCCCAGAACTCTCCTATTTGACGTAGGGGCATACTCAATCTCAGTGTAGCTCTGAAGGACTGAATCAATAACTTGTACAGGAATGTCTTCTTGCTGGAGTGCCAGAAAGAGCTGATCCCGAAACAAATCAGAAAGATTCAGAATCTCCTTTTTTTTAACACTGAAATAAACAAAGGAAAACAGGGTCATCTCATTGGTGAATATGATACATTTATAGTGAGAGAGTCGGAATAGATTGGCATACCAGTCCCCCAGTCCTGTCCGAGAAACGTTATCGTTCTGAAGTAGGTCTCTCTTCTTAAAACCCATTTCCGTAAACAATTTGTTGGTGCATCTAATTAGGTGCATAGAACCAGTTTTTTTACTCAAAATCTCATATTTTATCACTTTGTGGACTAATTTTACTGCTCAACTAATGCCTTAAATTTGCTATGAGTGCCATAAGATTTAACCAAGCTCCTTGTAAGCATGTTTTCTTATTTTTTTGATCCTGTCATACAGATTTTTTATTGCTTCGTAACCAATTCCTGATTTATCAGGATATTCGTTAGTATCATCGACCGCCATAGACATTACAGCCTCAAGGCAATCCAAATCCCAGGGATAAAACCCGATAGGCCGTTTGCCCTGATATTTTTCAATCCTACTGTCCAGGCCAAAGGCTTCAGCCATATCGCCAGTGAATTTTTTGAGTTCTTCCAACTCCTGCCCGGCAATAAGAATCTTATATTGTTTGTCATTTTTTCCAGGTTTCATAATGCTTTATCTCTGCCTACTTTTTGATATACGCATTCAGACCGACGAGATATTCCTGGCAGAAGCGTTTTTGTTTCTCCGTCAGTTTGGGCTTATCAAGTTTTGAGTTTTTGTTCGTATTCATACTTGAATTATAAGCAGATTATGTCTGGAAGTAAAACACAAAATCTTTCGATAGCCCTCTCTCACAGAATCTATTCATAGTCCGGTGATTGAAAAAAACGGTTACCGCCTGCGTTTTCGCAGTATTGCCAAGCCACCCAGGATCAGCAGGGACAGTGTGCAGGGTTCGGGAACTTCAATTAGCTCAATACGCCCACTAAAGCCTATGTTGCAGAGTCTGGCAAATGATTCACCATTCGCAAGTGTCCCAGATACATTCCTAGAGTAATCCCAATGGCTGCCTCCCAATGGGTTCGTGAGTATGCATGAGCCGGTCGGAACCGTATCAACGGCGAAGTTCAAACCTTCAATGGTTATGGTTGCACTGTAGGTTGATATGAATCTGCCACCACTGCCTATCTGCCCACCTGATATTGTTATACGGCTGTTATACGAGGCGAATATATCATTTTCAATTGCTCCGCCTGCTACATCAATTCGGCTGTCATGAACTGCGTAAACGGAATCTATCATTCCACCAGACATGGCAATATAACTGTTATCTTCAGGAAGCAAAGGCCCACTTATCGTTCCACCCGAGATGTTTACTTGACTTTCACCCAAAGACCTTATCGTTTTTGTTGATCCGCTGGAAATATCAACTTGACTGTTGTTAAAACTTCTGAGTTCGTTTCCTATAATCCCCCCAGACACATTCACTATTGAATCCTCATAGCAGTCAAAACGATTATTGCCATTGTCTGCTCCTGCTAGCCAATTAACAGTGGTTTTAGCACCAGGCATCTCATAATCCACCAATATTCTATCATAAATGGGATAATTGACATTATGCGTCTGGCCATCATCAAAGGGCGTGTCTGCCATTGTTTCACTGTATGTGAAAGAGACGGAAACAATCATTGCCACAATTGCGCTGCTATACGACCTTGCCATGCTATTCTCCTTATTCTTATTGTATGCTATTTCAAATAGCGATTGAAACCCTGCGCAGAGAACACGCGATCTCTCTCCGCTAGGGTTTCCATAATAAATAAGACCAAATGGAAGGACTACGGAAGTGCCAAAAAATAAGGAGCACCGCCGCATAGTGCTCGTACTAGGTCCGCTAGAACCCATCGCAAACACAAGCAGACAGTGCCCCAAAATGGAGTACTGACTACCATGTATTTTGCGGTAAACTAAAACTGGCGATTCAGTACAGAATACCCAATGAGTCAGTTACATTTTTATTCGATTTTTCAGGGCCAGGATTACTACAGGAGAATCCCAGCCAACAAGGCCATATTATTATGGCACATCTCCAATATAGTTTCTATACCAAAACTGTCAATCTCTCTCACCGGGTTAATCCTTCCCTGAATTTCAAACCCCAAGGCCCTTAGACCTCGGAGTTTCCATTCTAGCCTATTTCCCGACCCTCGTCAATCCTATTCTCCGATTTTCTTAGTATTTCCCCCCTCTCTTCTAAACTCCCCACCCCTCCCCCCAAGTCCGCCCTCTTCCCTTCTGACTTCTGTCCCTCCCCCCCCAACTGGTCCGCCCTCTTTCTTCCCCTTATTCACCCATCTACCCATCTACTCATTCACTTTTCATCAAAAGTGGGTGCAAACATAGTGCAAACATGGTGCAAACTACATACAAACATAGCGCAAAGTGGGTACAAACCACATCACTTTTCATCAGAATTCATCCAAATTCCGCCGAATTTCACACTTTTTTCTTACCCATCTTGCCTAATCGTTACAATCGTTACGCAAAAATAAGCACTTACATCAATTCCAACAACGTAAAATAAGCACTTACAACAATTCTCCATAACGAAAAATAAGGAGTTACGTTCATTCCCGCCGAACGAAAAATAAAGACTTACATCAATTTCCCATATCAAAAAGCAATGACTTACAAACACACATTCCCTCCCCACTCGTACCTCGTGCCTTCTTCAAAAGAATCGGTCAGTTCAAGTAACTAACCAACCACAATGTTGACCAGGCGGTTTTTGATGACAATAACCTTGCGAACCGTTTTACCTTCAAGTTGCCCTTTGATGCAATCGCTTTCGAGTACCTTCTGTTTGATGGCTTCATCGTCGCTATCGGCAGGAACGGTAACTCTATCACGTATCTTACCGTTAATCTGCACCGCAAGTTCTACTTCCGGCTCCTGGGTCAGCGCCTCATCATAAGTCGGCCAAGGCTCATAAGCCAGCGTCTTATCGTGGCCCAATAGCTGCCAGAATTCCTCAGCTATATGGGGAGCAAACGACGACAATAACAGCACAAACGCCTCCACGGCTTTCTTGCTGCGATGCTCTAACCGTAAATATTCATTGACAAAAATCATCATTTGCGAAATGGCCGTATTGAAAGCCATTGCTTCGATGTCATCGGTAACTTTCTTGATAGTCTGATGCAGCAAACGCAAATGTTTGTCCTGTGGCTCGATATCGACGATAGCACTGTGCAGATTGCCGTCATCACCGACGATCATCCGCCAGCTCTTCTGCAAAAAGCGATATACTCCCTCCACTCCCTGCATACTCCATGGCTTGGATGCGTCCAGTGGTCCCATGAACATCTCATACAACCGCATCGAATCCGCTCCATATTTGCCGATCACATCGTCCGGATTGACCACGTTTTTCAGCGATTTGGACATCTTGGCAGTGAATTCTTCGAGTTGTTCACCGGTTTCCTTATGAAAATGTTTGTCGTCACGGTGCTCGACCATATCGTTGGCCACCAAGGCCCCGCGACCATCCTTATAAGAAAGCCCCAATATCATGCCCTGATTGACAAGTTTCTGGAAGGGTTCTTTCGTACTGACATAGCCCAGATCATACAGCACTTTGTGCCAAAACCGCGCATACAGCAGATGCAGCACTGCGTGTTCGGCGCCGCCGACATACAGATCGACCGGCATCCAGTATCGTTCCTTTTCCGGATCGACCATCGCCTGATCGTTATGCGCATCGATATAACGCAGATAATACCAGCAACTGCCCGCCCATTGGGGCATAGTATTGGTCTCACGCTTGGCCTTTTGCCCATTGTAGGTTATTTCAAGCCATTTTCTCTCGTTGGCCAACGGCGATTCACCTGTGCCGCTGGGCTTATAGCTTTCAACTTCCGGCAGAGCCAGCGGCAGCTCACTTTCATCCAGGGCCACCACCGAACCGTCTTCCAGATGAACAATCGGAAACGGCTCACCCCAGTAACGCTGACGACTAAAAAGCCAGTCACGCAATTTATAGTTGATCGTTTTTTTGCCTTGGCCCCTTTCCTGGAGCCAGCTTGTGATCTTTTCCTTAAACTCAGCGGTCGTCAAACCATCGAACCGCCCGCTGTTGACAGCCGTGCCGTCGCCGACGAAACACTCTTCACCTTGCATAACCTTTTCGATGATTGAATCGGCGATAGCATTCATTTCTTCTTCTGTAACTTCCTCATGAATTTTACCGTCCGGGTAAGTAGTGTCCGTGTCAGCACTTGCACCAACCTTCAGGGCCAGAGCTGCTTTTCGGTCGGGTTTTACCACTGGGATAATGGCCAGGCCGAATGTCTTGGCGAACTCAAAATCGCGGGTGTCGTGGGCCGGCACAGCCATGATGGCGCCGGTACCGTAGCTGATCAGAACGTAATCACTGATCCAGATGGGAATCTTCTCCTGGTTGACCGGATTTATGGCATAGGCGCCGGTCTCGACACCGGTTTTTTCCTTAGCCAGGTCTGTTCTGTCGAGATCGCTCTTGCGGGCGGCCTGGCGGCGGTATTCCTCCACGGCGGCTCGCTGCTGATCGGTGGTAATAATATCTACCAGCCGATGTTCCGGCGCCAAAACCATGTACGTTGCCCCAAAAAGCGTATCCGGGCGGGTGGTGAAAACGCGAATTGTACTATCGTGGCCATCGACCTCAAAATCGACGTCGGCGCCGATGCTTTTGCCCACCCAGTCTTTTTGTAGTTTTTTAATTCCTTCGGTCCAGTCCAGCCCGTCCAGGTCCTCCAGCAGTCTTTCCGCGTAAGCGGTGATTCGTAACATCCATTGGCGCATCGGTTTACGGACAACCGAATATCCGCCGCGTTCGCTAATCCCGCCGATCACCTCCTCGTTAGCCAATACCGTGCCCAGTTCCTGGCACCAGTTGACCGACACCTCGGCCTGATAAGCCAGACGATGATCGTCGATGTAGCGGCGTTTCTGGTCGTCACTGAGATTTTCCGGGATGGGTAACTCATTTATTGGCATGGCTTTGCGTTGGGCCTGATTGAAAAAGCTGTTGAAAAGTTTCAGGAATATCCACTGGGTCCATCGGTAGTATTTTGGATCGGTGGTGTTGATTTGGCGGTCCCAATCGTAGCTGAAACCGAGGCTCTTGATCTGTCTGGAGATCTTGTTGATGTTACTTTCGGTGGTTATTCGCGGATGTGTGCCGGTCTGGACGGCGTACTGCTCGGCGGGCAAGCCGAAAGCGTCGTAACCCATTGGGTGCAAGACATTAAAGCCTTTCATTCGTTTGTAACGGCTGACGATGTCGCTGGCGGTATATCCTTCTGGATGGCCTACGTGGAGGCCTGCTCCGGATGGATATGGGAACATATCGAGCACATAAAACTTTGGTTTTGCTGGGTTTGCGCTAACAGCGAAGGTTTTGTTGGAGGCCCAATAGTCCTGCCATTTCTTCTCAATTGTGGAAAAATCGTAAAAATTCGGTTGATTCTCACTCATATTTCGGGTCCTGTCACGGTAAAATCCAAGTGGTGCTATTGAACTTTATTGCCCATTTTAACAACGCGGACGCGCCAGTGCAAATAAATAGGTGATGGGGTGGAGGATTGATGTAACTCCTTATTTTTGGTTGCGGGGAATTGATGTAACTCCTTATTTTTCGTTCTTGAAAATTGATGTACTGGATGCCCGATCAGGTCGGGCATGACAATTATTTTTGGTGTCGAGGAATTGATGTAAGTGCTTATTTTACGTTGTTGGAATTGATGTAAGTGCTTATTTTTGCGTAACGATTATAACGATTAGGTAAGATGGGTAAGGAAAAACCGCGAAATTCGGCGAAATTTGGATGAATTCTGATGAAAAGTGATGTGGTTTGGACTATGTTTGCACTATGTTTGTATGTAGTTTGTAGTATGTTTGTGGTATGTTTTGATGAAAAGTGAATGGGGAGGAAGATTAACCACAGGGGCACAGAGAAACAGAGAAGAAGTCAGAAGTCAGAGGTCAGATTTGAGATTTGAGATTTCAGAAGACAGAAGGGAAGAGGGCGGACCGGTTGGGAGGGGGCGGAAGAAGGCACGAGGCAATAGGCACTAGGCACTAGTAAGAGAGAGGAGGAAGAAAAAGAATAGGATCCGCAGATTACGCTGATTGACGCAGATTTGAGATTAGGTTTAAGAATAAACCGCTAATGAACGCGAATTGACGCGAAGGGGTTAAAAAGGCAAAGATAAGAAATAGGAATCACGCAAAGGCGCGGAGGCGCAGAGAAGAAAAGAAAGAAAAAGAATTAAGCACGAAGGGAGGAAAATAGAAAATAGGGACAGGAATAACTATTGAACCCCTACAGGGTTCTGGAAATTGTTAGGTGGATGTTGTCCACGGGTTTCGTTCGCCTGCGGCTCACTCCACCCGCGGCTATGCATATTCGACCGCTACGCGGTCGGGAAGAACCGCGTGGGCTAAGAGCACCACCCTACGCGCTGGAGATGTTCCCCTGCCTGGCGGTCTGGGCCTAGTTATTTGTTGGGCTGCAAGGAGGCACGTTATTCATTTCAATATCCGAAAGCGACTGCGTGGATTTATCGCATTGGTGTCAATCCCGGAGTATATCCTTGAGATTGCACCATTAGCAAATCCAAAGAGCCAAACTCCAGTTGTATTGGTTGAGCGTGAATTGGACAAACGCATTTAAGGGGTTACACCTATTTCTATTTGATTTGCCTTTGGCAAATCAAGGTTTTTAAAGGCATAAGGGAATCAAGAATACATTTTGAAGGAAGTGGGGGGACACTAAGGTCCACCCCAACGGTATTGCGTCATCCCGGCTGATTATACCTGGCAGGGCCAATCGTAATGTATTGTGGTTTATGTAAGCAGATTTTACGCGTTAATATTGCTTTTTGACGGCAACACCAATGCGTAAAAAATCCGTTTTTGCGTAACAGGCCCTGTTGAATGAAAATTGGGAAAAAACTACGAAAGTTAACTATTTACGGCATACACAATATCACCGCCAGGTATTGGATTATGCGTCAGGCGATTACCCAGGTTGTCATACGTAAATACCTCATCGGTGCTATCTACACCATACGCAGTTGTGACCAGTCTGTCAAGGTTATCTTAAGAATAACTATTGGCCGGAGGGCTTCGGTTGTCACGATGGCGGATTTTTGAATAGTCTCACTACCGGTGGTTATTCTGACCGTTTCTTTAGCCGAATAAAAGGAGACAGCAAAAACCTGCCCGATCGCCGGAACCCGATAATAGCAACCACCATTAAAACCAATGCAGGGGGAGTCGTGGTGAGTAAGATAGGCCGCAAACACGTATAATCAACAACTAAGTACTGAGATATATCAAGGGGAATAGTGTCATTTATTGAAATGTTCACATCGCACACAGATCGTAACTGGTCATACGTATCATAGGGGTAAAAAACCTCATGCGATTTCTTAGATATCGCAAAGAACCCTTTGCGTGTTTTCCCAACTATCCAGTCATCATTAATATTTAATGCTTCTATTGATATGGGGATTACCTGTTCAAACTCTGCTTCCTCTCTAGACTGCCAGTGATATATAGCGTCTGGCCCTCCCCACATTTCATAGTCGTTCCCCAAATCATAAATCATGGCAAGATAGTTGACAACTGCAAACGGCATATATGACACAAAACACCATGCCATAATAATAACCAGTAACTTTAAAATAATCCAGGCTATACGCATGTTCTGTTTCCTTACTTGCAGCTCGTACTAAAAGAATCATTCAGAGTATTGTAGTAATGAACCTTCGTGTAATAGTTGTTGCCCAGCTTGTCATAGACGAAATCTTGGTTTTGGGTCTGGACGCCTAGAAGATACTGTGCACGAGTCAATCTGTCAAGTGTGTCGTAAGTGTATTCGTTATCAGGAGTTGAGGGCAGGCTCTGCGCAGTGGTGACATTTTAAGATTGGCGGGTCGCTGCGCTCCTTCGCAATGATGGGGGATGAGATTGCCGCGCTGCGCTCGCGATGACGTGCGAAAGTCCGCGTGGGCTAAGAGCCTACCCTCGCTACGAGGGCAGCTTTTAGGTTTTCGTGTCGCCTCCGTCCCTGAGCCGTGCAGCCTATCCCTATTGGCCCTGGGCACCCTGTTAGCAAGAAAACGATAACCTTTCCCTTGACATAGTCCCTGGCGGGTGGTATAATGAGAACGTAGTTGGCACGGCAGCTAGATAAGTAATTTGGAACAAGCGGTGTTCTTTAATGCCTAAATGGGGGCTATAATTAGGAGGATCAAAAAATGTGTTGGAACAAATCATTAGTTATTGTGGTGTTAGTTGTGTTTGTGTTTTTAGGTGGCCGGGCCTTTGCTGAATGTCCATCGGCTGATATTAGCGGGAACTGCTTTGTCGATCTTGAGGATTTCGCCACGCTTTCGGCAGCATGGTTAAGTGATGATAGTGGGAGTCTTAACTGGAATCCGGCGTGTGATATATCAGATCCAAGCGATGGTGTTATTAACGAACTTGACCTTGACGTTCTTATCAGCGAGTGGCTGGATGAAGGTGCTTTCGACTTAGTCTGGGTGACTATCAACGACCCGGGTGTTTCCGGCCATGAAGGTTTTAACGGCGAGATGAGCAAATATGAGACGACAAATGCTCAGTATTGTGAGTTTCTCAACGCTGCCCTTGCTTCGGGTGATATAACCGTTGTTAGTAACGTGGTCAAGGGCGCCATCGGCTCAAATAGTGGAGAGGATTTTGAGGATAAGATTTATTTTGCCACCTACGAAGCGAGTACCAGCAGTCAGATTACCTACAGTGGGGAAACGTTCAGTGTCCGCAGCCGCGATGGTCACGATATGAGCAACCACCCGGTTGTCATTGTAAGCTGGTACGGTGCAACGGCATTCTGTAACTATTACGGGTATCGTCTGCCCACGGAGTGGGAATGGCAGGCGGTGGCAGACTATGATGGCACCTTTAACTATGGTTGTGGATTAACCATAGATCAGACTAAGGCAAATTATCACGATAACGATAGTGGTTATGCCAATCCCCTTGGCCTGACAAGTTCTCCATATACGAGCCCAGTTAACCATTATTCAACCTACGGCTATGGGATGAATGACATGGCGGGCAATGTTTGTGAATGGACAAGCAGCGTTAGTGGTAGCGACTGCGTTATCCGCGGCGGCGGCAGTTGGTTCCGCCCCGCCATCGAATGTTTTGTCTCGTCCACGCTTAACCGCAACCCCCAAAGCCCGAACAGCGACTTAGGGTTTCGGGCGTGTCGTTGAGCCTATTAGACAGGTCAAGGCCAGGATGATTACTTAAGGAGAATGTCATGAAGGCGAAAAAGGGTTTTACACTAATAGAATTGCTGGTGGTGATTTCGATAATCGCGTTGTTAATGTCGATTTTGATGCCGGCGTTAGGTAAGGCACGGCTACAGGCGAAAACGGCTGTTTGTCTGCTAAATCTGAGGCAACTGAGTTTGGGCTGGACGATGTACTGTTTTGACAATGAAGACTGTTTAGTTTCACCAAATACCGGATACTGGGGTGAGATACCGAATCCATGGGTCGATTGGGCTGGTTATCCTAATTATGATGATCCGGCCGATTGGGAACGGCAACAGGAAGCAATAAGGCGTGGTCGCTTATATCCCTATTTGAATACGACGGAGATTTACCGTTGCCCAACGAGCAAAAAAGGCGAACCTCGTACTTATTCCATACCTGAATTTCTAGGCGATAAAAAAAGAGGAGAGGATTACCTGAAAGAAGAAGACAAGGATTTACTGCTTATGAAATATGTGCAAATAAAGAACGCGAGCCAGCGTATTGTTCTTGTTGATGAAGGCAGATTAACTTTTGCCGGCTATACGATTGATATTTACTCGGAAAGTTGGTGGGATTTCCCCAGCGCCCGTCATGGCAGAGGCAACACATTTGGATTCTGCGATGGGCATTCGGAGCGATGGGAGTGGGAGGATGAACGCACTCTGGATATAGCTAAGGCGGGTGAAATGCAGGATTGGTGGTATAATACATACGTGCCTGGCAGCCCGGATCTGTATAAGATGGTAAGAGCTACCTGGGGCAGATTTGGTTACGGTTTCACTCCGTCGTCAACATTTTGATCAGTGGCTGTTTGGTTCCGACCGTTGGATGTTCGCGATCGGGCAGGCCATGGAACAGCAGAATGACGATCTGTCCGGCAGTTGTCCGGTTCACCGTTATCTTGAAATCGGGACATTGCAAAATGTGAGTGCGGCGATGCCGTTTTCTCCATAAAGAAGCCTATCCTGGCTCCAGGACATTTCTTTTAGATAGGTAATTTTCTTTGCCTCTGACGGCTCGTTTAACCTGAGCGTCAGCACATTTTCGGAGACGGCGCCAGCGGCGACTTTTCCACTGGCTCCATCCAGGTAGAACTCGCCGATCAGCGAATCGTTCCAGACTACGGGCTGGTCAAATTCCAGCGCAATGGCGTCTTTGGCACTACTCGTATAGTATGCCTTTTTAAGGTTTGGTGATGTGATGGAAGATGTAACCGGTCGGTCGTAGAAATCCCGCTCGATCAGTGGTTGAATCAAGCTGGCAAATTCCGACCAGCCGATCAGTGGGAAATGACATGGACCAGGCGGCCTGATACCCAACGTCGCCATGATGTCCATGTTGGAGTAAAGGCAAGGCAAAGTCCGCTGTACCTCGCGCAGCATATCGCCGTTGCCGTTTCCCATGCTGCAGGAGTTAGGCCAGATTTGAAATAAATAGTAGTGTTGAATATTCGGGAAATCCTCTTTCAATGCGGCAGACATATCGATGAAATACTGCTGGTAGGATTCCCACCCGTAGCCGCCGGTTGGGCCATCCGATCCCTGGTCACTTTCACCCTGGTGCCATAAAACCCATCGGATTCCATGCGTCATTTTGGCTTGTCTAACACGCCATAGGAGTCGCCCGTAAATCGTATTCAGGTCCTCATGGTCTTGCGGATTTCGCTGGTGTTGATCGATCCTGGTTCCGCCGACGGCGCCGTTGATAATGAAGACCGGCATCTTTTGGCTTTCCACCAGTCGCTCGGCGAGGACCATACCCCACCAGCCAAGCTCGGCCTTGTGATCTCCCTGCGTCTTCCAGACCGGGTTGCACCATAGGTTTTGGGTTTCACCTTTGCGGTAGTATCTCGGTTCGGCATAGCTGCGGATCCATTCATTTGTCTGGCGAGGAGAATCTTCGCCGGTATCCGTAGCTAACGCGTTCGATTGGCCATCGATGATATAGGCGTCTCCGCAGACGATATTGTCGGCCTTGTGCAGTATTGTTTCGGCGTCGCCGGTTTTGTGTCCGAACTCCACGCTGTACTTGATCAATCCCGGCTTGAGCCTGGCGGTAAAGGCGTAGCTTTTGTCCGCTGTGGGCTTGTGCTCCATGGTTTCGATCAGTTTGTCGTCCGCGTAGAGCTTTAGAAATAGAGAGTCCACGTTTTGCTCGAGTGTTCCGTTGCAGTAGAGCGTTCCCTCGTTTTTGTCGTCTCGTGCATAGAACTGATTGTCCTGCGGTTTTTCTTCCTTTCCGGGAGTCCTGCGGACCCATGTGTCACTTTTTGGCTCGGTTATCACGATCGACGCAGTGTCTGTCACATCGCCGCCGCCATTGTTGATCGCCAGAGTAACGGTGATTTTGCCGCTGTATTGTGATTGCTTGAGAATCAGTTTGCCGGGAGCGACATCCTTGATCACAGCGCCTCCGGAGACGTTCCATGTGTAATTGAGATTGTCGGCACCTTTATCTTTCATGGCATTTAGATTATTGATTTCGGGCACCAGTTCGACGGTGTCCCGGCCGTTCCATTCCGAGGGTGCCTTCAGGGCAAAGACCGGCTCTGGAATTTCTTCCCTGATTGTCACAGGTATATCCCTGGTCTTGACCTCGTCGGCGTACACAGCCTTGAACTGCAGCACATACGATGTGGTGGCTCTCACCCGGCCGGCGTCAAACGTGTACGAACTCCGGTCCACGCTGACGACCGTATCCTTGTTGTCTCGTTTGAGAATCCAATAAATTTTTTGTGCGCCGCCGGCCTTGGCGCTAACAGTGGCGCACTCACCTTCCAAAACTGACAGCTTTGCTGGAGAGATCGAGATGGTTTTCCCGGGTTGTACAATCGGCCCGACCAGTGTTTGCAGTGGTTTTTGGTTTTCGTATTGCATCCTGATCCAGTCGGCGGAACGTGTTACATTTGAAATGCGAACCTCGTCGATGTCGCCGACAAATTGGTAGTTGTCATACCAGCCGCCGATATACATTCGCGCGGGGCTCTTGATCGCCAGCGGGGCGCCTGTGGACGTCGAGACGCCATCGAGGACGCCATTTACATAGATTCGCGAGTCGCCATTTTTGAACGTGTGGATCACATGAATCCATTCGGACATGGGCAGCGTACTGCCCCCCGCTACGTTCGCGCCTGAGAAGTAGCAATCCATTGTTATGTGTGGCGGGCTGCGATACTGCATCACCACTTTTCCCTGAGCCTGCTCGTTTCCCCAGGCAAGGATGGTCGCATTAGGTTTTTCCGCCCTGAACCACGCTTCAGAAGAATGTGGACTGGAACCGGAAGGATAGGTTGAGATTTTTTCGCCACAGTTGATCCCCTTGCCTGCGTCAAACCGCCGGCTTTTACCGATTATCCCGGAAGAAGAAGAGGTACCCGTATCCTTCGATACAAGCGTAGCGACTTCATCGTTCACCGGGTCGTTCATGTGCCAGACGCTGAGGTATCCGTTGGACTCGTTAAATACCTCCGATCCGCTGGATGTTTCGATGGCGTCGGCGTTGCCCCAGTACATTTTGATCGGCTGCCTGGCATTTCCACGTATTTCCGGGATTTTCACCCAGATGCTTGCGGTCCCGCCGGCGGGGTCCCATTCCTCTATCTGATAGGGTAAGGGAATACCGTCGTTCGAGGCAAAACGAATGTCCTGGCCGCGGGGCTTAGCCTGACTGAAGTTGAAGAAATCCTTATTCAGCCGTACCAGCAGTGGAAAGTTTGTTTCCGAGGCCGAGGCGTGAAGGTCCGCGCCATCCGGCGTGGTTATGATATACATGGTGCCTGAATACCGCCATTTGGCAAACTGACTAAGCTGTTTGGCCTCGTTCGAATCGAGTACCGCCTGAGCGCAACTCTGGGTGAGCAACAGGACTAAAACTGTGATAGTTATAACATTCGGGAATAAGTGTAATTGGGTATGATTACAACGTGTTTTCATAAGTTTTACCTCTATAAGTATCAGTATAAGTATCCCAGATTTTAATTTGAAGCGTAACGCTTGACTACTTTTAATGGCCCGCCCCAGCGGGCTGGAGTTTGTCGCTTTTAGCTACCTATTATAGCCGTAGCGATAATATCGAAAAGAGAAAAAGGCTCCCCAATGTAATTGTTTGGAAACTGTGGACTTACCAAACTGGGCCCACTAGGACTCGAACCTAGGACACATGGATTATGAGTCCACTGCTCTAACCGACTGAGCTATGGGCCCGGAAAATTCCAAGCCGCCACATTGTAGAGATTTCCAATGTAATTTGTCAACCTCTTTTGTTCGATAAAATTCTCATAAATGGCCCACGTGAGCTATTCGCGAGTAAATCATCCAGGTTGTGCTGCTAATCGACTCAACTGATCGATTGAATCGAGCATGTTTATGCGTCGAGAAGCGCGGATGCCTATTTTTGTCGATCAGGTCGGCCCATTAAACGATTTTTACAAAATCCCAGTATGCATTATTGCTAATTCGGCTCTCATTTTGTCAATGGGCACGTTAAATGGTTTTTTATATAATCTCGATAAGACAATAATGTAGGGAGTTGTATATGAACCTGAACCCCAAAATACTGAAACTGATTTCTTTGGAAGGAAAAGTAGCGATCATAACCGGTGGAGCGTCCGGCATAGGCCGGGCCACCGCCTTTCGCCTGTCTGAAGCCGGCGCCGCTATAGTAATATTGGATACCAACGTAACCCTGGGTCAGCAAGTCGCGGCAGAAATCGGTCAACTAGACGGTAAGGCTCATTTTATTTGCTGTGATGTGACTTGCGACGCCGAATGCCGTGGGGCCATAGAACAAACTATCAGCCAATTCGGTAAAATCGATATTCTGTTCAACAATGCCGGCGTAACTCGGCGTAAAAACGTCGTCGATCTCACTGAAGAGGAATGGAATCTGGTTCTGAACGTTAACGTCAAAGGCATCTATTTGATCTGCCATTATGTCATACCTGAGATGATTGAAAATGGCGGCGGTAGTGTTATCAATACCGGTTCGGGCTGGGGCATCAGCGGAGGCGCTAGCGCGGTGGCATATTGCGCCGCCAAAGGCGCCACCGTTAACATGACCCGCGCTATGGCCATCGATCACGGCAGGCATAACATACGCGTCAATTGCATTTGCCCCGGCGACGTCGATACGGCCATGCTGCGCAGCGAAGCCGAACAGTTAGGCCAAGCCTGGAATGAGTTCCAGCAGGAAGCCGCGAATCGCCCACTCAATCGCCTTGGTACTGTGGAGGAAATAGCTAATTGTGTTCTCTTCCTGGCGAGCGATTTATCAAGTTGGGTTACCGGCGCTATCCTGTGCATTGACGGCGGTGGTACGGCGTGATACAGTACCTTCTAAAATCGCTTTTGTGGTGGAAACGAGCGAAATTTTAGGGATTCCCGTAGCATAAAGGATTCAAAAATGTCATTACTGGTAACCGGTTCAATTGGGATCGACACGGTTAAGACGCCGTTTGGCGTCAGTGAAAACTGCCTGGGCGGCTCGATAGTCTATTTCAGCATGGCGGCCAGTTTTTTTTCGCCGGTGCGATTTGTCGGGGTGATAGGCGATGATTGTCCGTTCGATTTGCGGGAAGTTTTCGCTGACCGCGACGTTGACCTGCAGGGACTGGAAGTCCGACCGGGCAGTAAAACCTTTCGCTGGCAGGGCAGCTACGAAGGTTCGATGAACGATGCCACGACCGACGGCGTAGAGCTTAACGTACTGGCCGAAGCGCCACCGGCAATGCCGGAGGCGTACAAAGACAGCCAATACGTTTTCCTGGCCAATACCGCCCCGGCTCTGCAATTGCGACTGCTGGAGGAGTTGGATGGTCCCAGGTTAGCCGTGGCCGATACCATGAACCTTTGGATCGAGACCGCTCGCGATGACCTGAACAAATTACTGGACCGCATCGATGCCCTGGTCCTCAACGAAGGCGAAGCCCGAATGCTCACCGGCAGGGACAACCTAATCAGGGCCGCACAGGAGATCATCAAGCTAGGACCACGGTTTGTCGTAATCAAAAAGGGTGAGCACGGCACATTGCTGCTGACCGATCAGAACGAATGTTTCACAATGCCGGCTTATCCGACCGCCCAGGTAAAGGATCCTACCGGCGCCGGCGACAGCTTTGCCGGCGGCATGATGGGCTATCTGGCCGGGCAAGACAGTACCAATCTGAACACCCTGAAAAAGGCCGTCGCCTACGGCACCTGCACCGCATCGCTGGTTATCGAGGATTTTTCGCTAAACCGCTGGCAGCAGGTCGGCAAAAGCCAGATCGAACAAAGATTGCAGCAACTGCGGAACATGATGCGGTTTTAGCCATATAGAACACGGATTTACAGCGAAATAATTTAGTTTGTCTTAATCAGTGAAAATCCGTAAAATCCGTGTCATTCGTGTTCTATAAAAGGTGTATCGTGTTCTATAAAAGGTGTATTGTTATGTCGATACGTTGTTTCATAGCTATTGAGTTGGACGAGGCTGTCAGAAAGGAACTGGGTAGGTTGCAAGACCGCCTGCGACGTCGGTTTGACGTTCTCGATACATCCGTCAATTGGGTCCGGCCGGAAAACATCCATCTGACACTCAAGTTTCTGGGTGATGTTCAGGACAATGTTATCGCGGATATCTGTTCAGCCGTTTCGATGGCCGTTGTGGGAACTGTTCCCTTTGATTTCGAGTTTGCTAATTGCGGTTGTTTCCCGCCCAGCGGCTCGGCCCGCGTTTTATGGACGGGCATTACCGACGGCAGTAAAGAACTGCAAAGCCTACAGACGGCATTGGAAAATCACTTAGGGATGTTGGGTTTCCCGCCCGAAGGGCGAAAGTTTACCCCGCACCTGACACTGGCTCGTATCAAAAACGCAAAGATCGGCCGAACCGTTCAGGACGCTGTTAAGGACATAGAACCTTTTGTTCTGGCTCGGCAGAATGTTTGGGCCTTAACCGTTTTCCAAAGCGAATTGACCCGAACCGGCCCTGTTTATACCGCCCTGCACCATGCAAAATTGGACCAATAAACAAAAAAAAGGTGGCATGGCCACTTTTTATGTTGTATAAAGTTGGCAAAGGGCGCTCCCGTTGGTCGCTCGCTGGAATGGTAAAATGACGAGATTAAAAAAAGTTTTAACATAGGAGGTGGCATGGCCACTTTTTATGTTGTACAAAGTTGGCAAAGGGCGCTCCCGTTGGTCGCTCGCTGGAATGGTAAAATAACGAGATTAAAAAAGTTTTAACATAGGAGAACAATATGGCAAAAGCCGCAAAGACCACTAAAATCGACAAAACTCCCACAGCCCTCGATCAGGCCCTGGCCCAGATCGAAAAACAATTTGGTAAAGGGTCCATTATGCATCTGGGTGAGTCCGGCGTGGCAAAGATCGACGGTATCAGCACGGGGGCACTTTCACTGGATATCGCTTTGGGCGGCGGCGGAATTCCGCGTGGACGGGTCGTCGAGCTTTTCGGACCCGAATCCAGCGGCAAGACCACGCTAGCCCTGCACACCGTCGCTCAGGCGCAAAAGGCCGGCGGCATCGCTGCTTTTATCGACGCTGAGCACGCCATTGATCCCACCTGGGCCAGGCGAATCGGCGTCAACCTGGAATCTCTGCTGTTTTCCCAGCCCAGCTCCGGTGAAGAAGCTCTCAATATCGTCGAAATGCTCGTCAGAAGCAACGCCGTGGACATAATAGTCGTCGATTCGGTCGCCGCACTGATTCCGCAGGCCGAGCTGCAGGGAGAAATAGGCGATACTCATGTCGGTCTTCAGGCCCGCCTGATGAGCCAGGCTATGCGAAAACTCACCGCCGCTGTCAGCAAAAGCCGAACCAGTTTGATCTTCATCAACCAGATTCGAATGAAGATCGGCGTTATGTTCGGCAACCCGGAAACCACACCCGGAGGTAACGCCCTGAAATTCTACAGTTCCGTCCGCATCGACGTCAGAAGGGTCAGCACTATCAAAGACGCCAAAGGCGCTATCGGCAATCGCGTCCGTGCTCGTGTCGTCAAGAACAAAGTGGCGCCTCCTTTTCGGCAGTCGGAGTTTGACATCATGTTCGATCGCGGCATAAGCGTTGAAGGCGACCTGATTGACATGGCTGTTGATAAGGAAATAATAGAAAAAAGCGGCGCTTTTCTGCGATATGGCGACATCACTGTCGGCAGGGGCGTGGAAAAAGCACGAGAGTTCCTGCAGGAAAACCCCGATCTCTGTCGGGAGTTACGACAGAAGATATTAGCCGCTCACGGAATCGAATCCAAAGAAACCGACCGGACCGCGGAAAAAACAAAATCACAGACCGACAAAACCGATTCCGAAAAGACCGCAAAAAAGTAATGGTACTTCGGAGATGTTTGAAAAATTCGTGGTACGAACCGTTTGGCACGTACAAGATACGATTTGGCGGAGTCTGTTGTGAATGGCCAAAGGTAGCCTAAACCCTTACGGCGTGGCCGGCTCTTATGCCGATAGCTGAAATATGAGCACTAAAAAGACAAACATTCTCATAGTTATATTGGCCATTTGCAGTATAGTCGCTTCCATCAATTATATACAGCAGTTTTGGTCCTCCTCCAAGGGCGACGACATCACTATATGGTACGACTTATACGGTAATGTCGTTGAACGAGTCAGCAGGTCGGTGGTCGCCATTGAAGCCCTGCAACATACCAGTGTTGGCAAAAACTACATTCGTCGAGATTCCAATTCCGGCAGTGGCTTTATCTTTGATTCTGGCGGTTACATCATCACCAATGAACACGTCATCCACAACACACAGCGCATACGCATAACCCTGGCTGACAAACGCCAATACATTGCCGAGGTTGTCGCCGCCGACCGGCGTACCGATATCGCCGTTCTGAAGATCGATGCGGAAAACCTTGATGTCCTGCTCATCAACCCGCCAGAGCGTCCCATCGCGACCGGCCAGGTGGTTATCGCCATGGGCAATCCACTCGGCACCGGCGCCGACGGCAAACCTGTCGCCACCTTTGGACATATCAATCGGCTCGGCCAGACCCTCAGCACCGAGATCGACCCGGCAAATGACCGCTATTACGACAACCTCATTCAAACCAGTGCCATTACTCTGCCCGGCAGCAGCGGCGGACCTTTGGTCAACGAGTTGGGCTATGCCATCGGCATCATCACCGCCATGACCAAAGCCCCCTCTTCCGATCAGCAGTTTGGTTTCGCTATCACCCTCAACCAGGAAATACTCGATAGAATCGACCAGCTCAGGAACAGGCAAGTGCTTAACCATGCTTTTCTGGGACTGGAACTGGCCCCCAGCGTTGACCAGGAAACCCAGGATCGCCTCGGACTTACGGAGATATCAGGCGCACTGGTGGAATCTGCCATATTGGGTTTCCCCGCCTACGATGCCGGCGTTCGGCCCGGAGACCTCATTCGCGCCGCCAATGGTCAGAGAATCTACAGCCGAGAAGACCTCATCGCTTATATAAATCATTGCAAGCTCCACGAACTCGTTCAGTTGGAACTGCTGCGCGGCTCGGACGGCCGATCCCGAAAACTTACCCTTTCCGTCAAACTTACCGGGCGAGATATCAAAGACATACACGGATTTCAACAGGAAGCTGCCGCCATCTCGATCATCGTCTGGGGAATGAAGATAAAACCACTGACCAATTGGCGCAAAAACATTATGAACCTCGATCCCGGCCAAAATGGCGTTCTGGTTTACGCCCTTGCACCGGATTCGCCCGCCGACGACTTCAACATCGAAGCAGGTGCGATAATCACCGAAATCGATGGCAATACGGTTGACGATCTCAATGATTTCATAAAATTGGCTCAAAAATATCAAGACGATATGCCGAACATAAAATTTTTACAGCCCAGGCCGACTCTCGATTCCATAGAAGATTTATAGTCTGGTTTTGTAGGGTGCGGCTTTGTCCCATGCCCTTTCTCGAAAAGGAAAAATTTACGGTGAAAACTTCTCAACAAATACGCCAGGAATTTATCGATTTCTTTCTCCAGCATGATCACCGATTCGTCCCAAGCTCGTCCGTCGTCCCTCTTGACGATCCCACCCTGCTGTTCACTAACGCCGGAATGAACCAGTTCAAAGACATCTTTCTTGCCACCATGCAACCTGATCATCCACGGGCCGTCAACTCCCAGAAGTGTATCCGCGTCAGCGGTAAACACAACGACCTGGAAGAGGTCGGCAAAGATACTTACCATCACACCTTCTTCGAGATGCTCGGCAATTGGTCTTTCGGCGATTATTTCAAAGCCCAGGCCATCCCGTGGGCATGGCAGTTGCTCACCGAAGTATGGCACCTCGACAAAAACAAACTTTGGGCCACCGTTTTCGCCGGCGATGCCGCCGACAATCTGCCGGCCGACACCGAAGCCGAACAGTGTTGGATCCAAAACACCGATATCCCCAAAGAGCGAGTGCTCCGATGTTCCAGAAAGGACAACTT